>Ga0111539_10000339_pt1 | contig 57600 bp, 46 predicted proteins | sample RhiMethybrSRZTD1_FD_79667 | JGI IMG/M metagenome (GOLD analysis project Ga0111539, IMG submission 79667) | Populus rhizosphere microbial communities from Tennessee, USA - Rhizosphere MetaG P. TD hybrid SRZTD1 (version 2) (version 2) | ecosystem: Host-associated > Plants > Roots > Rhizosphere >...
CACATTGCCTGCGCGCGACGGCGGGCGTGCATCCCCACCACGCCGCGGGGCTCGCGGATGCCGACGCCGGCAGGCTGTCGGCGCTGCTCGCGGACCCGATGGTGGTGGCAGCCGGCGAATGCGGCCTCGATTACTTCCGTAACTTCTCGCCGCCGGCCGAGCAGCGCCGCGCATTCGAGCTGCAGCTCGGTCTGGCGGAGAAGCACGCAAAGCCGCTCTTCCTGCACCAGCGCGACGCGCATGCCGACCTGGTCGCCATGTTGCGCGCCCACCCGAAGGCGCTCGTGCGTGCGGTGCTGCACTGCTTCACCGGCGGCGCGGCCGAGCTCGAGGATTGCCTCTCGCTCGGGCTTTCGGTCGGCATCACCGGTTGGATTTGCGATGAGCGACGCGGCCATGCGTTGCGGGATGCCGCAGCTCGCGTCCCGCGCGATCGTCTGATGCTCGAGACCGATGCGCCGTATCTCCTGCCGCGCACGATCCAGCCGAAACCGTCACATCGGCGGAACGAGCCGGCATTTCTGCCGGAGGTGCTGCGTGAAACGGCGCAGTGCCGCGCGGAAGACCCGCGGGCACTCGCCGAGGCTGCGACCGCGAATGCCCTGCGCTTCTTTGGCCTTACACTGCGAGGCGGAGCCGACGGCGGCATTTCGGAACTCGTTTAAGTATTTGTCGTAACTCACTGAATAACAGGCAGTTGCAATGGATTTCAAGCTCGCGAGGCAGACGACGGCGGCGGCATTCAAGAATTCGATCGTGCCGAAGCTTTCGGAGTACATCCGCATCCCGAACAAGTCGCCAGCCTACGACGCCGACTGGCAGGCGCATGGGCACATGGACCGCGCCGCGGAGCTCATGGCCGCCTGGTGCCGCACGCAGCCGATTCCAGGACTCACGGTCGAAATCCTGCGCGAGAAGGGCCGCACACCCGTCTTGCTCTGCGAGATCCCGGGCAATGGAGCGGACACCGTCCTGCTCTACGGGCACATGGACAAGCAGCCGGAATTCACCGGCTGGGCCGAAGGGCTTTCCCCCTGGGAGCCGGTCATTCGCGATGGCAAGCTCTACGGCCGCGGCGGTGCCGACGACGGCTACGCGGTATTCTCCTCGCTGACCGCGATCCGCCTGCTAGGGGAGCAAAAGATTCCGCACGCGCGCTGCGTGGTCCTGATCGAGGCCTGCGAGGAAAGCGGCAGCTACGACCTGCCGCACTATGTCGAGAAGCTCGCGGACAGGATCGGCTCACCCAGCCTTGTCGTCTGCCTCGACGCGGAATGCGGCAACTACGACCAGCTCTGGTGCACAACGTCGCTGCGGGGCAATCTCGTCGGCGACCTCGTCGTCGAGGGCCTGACCGAAGGCGTGCATTCCGGCGCAGCGACCGGCATTGCGCCTTCCGTCTTTCGGATCGCGCGCACGCTCCTCGCGCGCGTCGAAAGCGACGTGACGGGCGACCTCCTCGTCGACGAACTTTCTGCGCCCATTCCGGCTGCTCGCATCGAACAGGCCCGCGCGGCTGCCGCCGTGCTGGGCAAGGAGATCGCCGGCAAGCTGCCATTCGTGCCCGGCGCACGAGCCTTGTCGGACGCGCCGGTCGAGCTCGTGCTCAACAACACCTGGCGACCGACCCTTGCCGTGACCGGCGCATCCGGGTTGCCGGCGCTCGAGGACGCGGGCAACGTGCTGCTGCCGCGCGTCGCGCTCAAGCTCTCTTTCCGCATGCCGCCGAATACCGACCCCGTAAAGTCAGCCGCGGCGGTCAAGCAGCGACTGGAGGCAGAGCCGCCATACGGCGTGCGTGTGCGCTTCGAGGTGGATTCGTCGCTCGGCGGGTGGGACGCGCCGCCGGTCGCGCCCTGGCTCGAGGCCTCGATGCAGGCGGCGTCGCGCGCGACTTTCGGTCAGGACGCGATGTACCTCGGAACCGGCGGCAGCATCCCCTTCATCGGCATGCTGGGCGAGCGCTTCCCCTCCACGCAGTTCCTCGTGACGGGCGTCCTCGGGCCGCACGCGAATGCACATGGACCCAACGAGTTCCTGCACCTCGACTACGCGGAGAGAGTGACGGTGTGCGTCGCAAAGGTGATCGCGGACCACCACGGACGCGACGCGCGCTAGTTGCGACCGAGCGGGCTCGGCTCCGCCTGCGCGGAGAGCTGGTTCCAGGCTTCGCGGTAGCGCTCCGCCGGATGGGCAGCGCCGGGCGCAGGCGCCGGATACTCGCTTTCCAGCAGATCGAGCCGCATGACGCGTGGAGGCCGGCCCTTCGGGAACTTCGACCGGCTGGTGAAGACGATGCGGCCGTCGACGGGCGCCTCGCCCGAGAGCGACTTGACGGCCGCGATGCGGTCGTAGAGCGCCTCCAGCGGATTCAGGAAAGTAGAGCGTTCGGTGCCGTTCATCACGGCCCACTCGCGCATGTGCTCGCCGCCGAACACGACGCCTTCGACGTCGCGATAGTCGACGACCAGCATGCCCCGCGCCGTCAATAGGAGGAAGTCGATGTGCAGCTGGCCGCCGCTGCCGTCCGGTATGAGGACGTCTCGCAGTACCGCCGCCGCGACGGCCTCGAACGACTTGATGAGCTGGCGGCGTGCACGATAGCGGCCCCAGCGCCGGTAGATCGCGACGCCGGCTGCCGCCAGCAGGGCGAGCAGCATTGCCCCTACGGTGGCCTGGACGATGATGTCGTTCACGTTCATGCGCTGCGCTTCGCGTGCCAGTTGCGCAGCAGGCGGGCGCCGCCGGGCAGCCGGAGCAGTGCCAGCAGGCAGCGCGCCGCAAAGCGCTCGCGCGTCGCGAGCGCGAAGGGTCGATGCAGCGTACCGAACAGGGCCGGCCGCATTTCGAGCAAATCGACGGCGCGGGCCGAGAACGTGAACTCGCCTTCACGGCTTGCAGTACGCCAGCCGCCGGCACCGAGGGATTCAAAGCGTGGCTCGGTGAGTTCCGCCGGTGGCTCGGCACCTTCGTAGCCCGACGCGACGATCATCACGCGCGCATCGCGGTCGTTGCCGAGCCAGCGCACGCGCCGGCCCGGCCCCGCGTGTTCGACGAGGAGGTAGCGATGCGATTCCGTTGCAGGCATCCGCGAATGATAATCGGCGGCGCATTCGGTCACCACTGCGCGCGCATTGCGGCATGATGCGCGGATGGCGATCCCTGAGTGCTTGGCCGAATTGCTTGCATGCCCCGCGTGTGGTACGCGGCTCGCCGGCACGAGCTGCCTCAGCTGCCGCATCGACTTTCCGGAGATCGGCGAAATCCCCTGGCTGATGCCGGAGCCGCGCCTGGCCCTGACGGAATGGCGCGGCCGCCTGCATTACCTGCTGACGCACTACGCGGCTGAAGCGGCGCGCCAGCGCGGGGCCCTGGCCGATGGCGGCATTGGGGAGCTCCAGCGCCGACGCATCGAGCACGTGGCATCCGCGCTGGAAGACCAGGCCGCGCGCATCCGCGAACTCATGTTGCCTCTCGGCATCGATCGGCGTTCCGAGGCGCATGCCGTGCATGTTGCCCTCGGAACGGAGCTGCCCCTCCTCCAGGGGCTGTCGACCTATTACCCGAACTTGCATCGTGACTGGTGCTGGGGAGATGCCGAGAACCAGGCCAGTCTCGCGGCCGTGCTGGCATGCCTTCCGGAAGCTGCGGCACCGCAACGGATCCTCGTACTCGGTGCGGGCGCCGGCCGGCTCACCTACGACCTGCACCAGGCGTTGAAGCCGCTCCTGACCGTCGCGCTCGATTTCAATCCGCTGTTCCTGCTCGCTGCATCGCGCATCCTCGACGGTCAGGCGCTGGACCTGTACGAGTTCCCGATCGCGCCACGCACGATCGCGGACCATGCCGTGCTGCGCCAGCATGTGGCACCGTCGGTCCCCGTGCCGGGCTTTCAGCTCGTCCTCGCGGACGCGAGCGCCCCGCCTTTCCTGCCGGGTCGCTTCGATCTCGTCCTGACGCCCTGGCTCATCGACGTCGTGGACGAGCCATTACCGCGGCTTCTCGCGCGTATCAACGCTCTCCTGGCGCCCGGCGGCTCGTGGATCAACCATGGTTCGCTCGCCTTTGCCAATGCCGCGCCCCCGGACGCCGTCAGCCTCGAAGAGCTGGTCGAGAGCCTGCCCGGGCGCGGTTTTGCCCTGCCCGAGCCGCGCGAGTCGCGCCAGCCGTATCTCAGCTCGCCGTCGAGCCGGCACGCGCGCCTCGAGTCGGTCATCACTTTTTGTGCGCGCAAAGAGCATGACGTGCCCGCGCCGGCCACCGGACGCGCGCTGCCCGAATGGATTCACCGCACCGATCGCGCCGTCCCGCTGCTGCCGGCATTTCGTGCACAGGCACTCTCGACGCGCGTCTATGCCTTCCTGCTCGCGATGATCGACGGGGAACGCACGATCCGGGACATGGCGCGGCTAATGGAGCAGCAGAAGCTGATGCCGGCCGACGATGCGTTGCCCGCGATACAACGCTTCCTTGCGCGCGCGTTGCAGGACCCGGGGCACCGGCCTCAGTTCTGAACTGCACTTGTCCTGCCGCGTCAGGTCCGATTATCGTGACGCCGGCTGGCGGAGGCAGGCACTGATGATGAGTCACAAGCTGGTCCGTGGCGCCTTGTGGGCTGCGATCGCCATCGCCGGCGCGGCGGCCATGGGCGGAATCGCACTCAACCGCGGCGAAAGCATCAACGCGCTCTGGTTCGTGGTCGCTGCGGTCTGCACCTACCTTATCGGCTACCGCTTCTACAGCGGCTGGATCGCCGCTCGTGTCTGCCGGCTCGATGCGACGCGGGCGACGCCCGCCGAGCGCCTGGACAACGGCCGCGACTTCATGCCGACGCACCGATCGATCGTGTTCGGCCACCATTTCGCGGCCATTGCAGGCGCGGGCCCCTTGGTCGGACCGACGCTCGCGGCGCAGTTCGGCTACCTCCCCGGCACGCTCTGGCTGCTCGTGGGCGCCGTGCTCGCGGGCTGCGTGCAGGACATGCTGGTGCTGTTCTGCTCGACACGGCGCGACGGTAAAAGCCTCGCTCACCTCGCCCGTGACGAGCTCGGCAAGGTCGGGGCCTCCGCCGCGATGGTGGGCACGCTCTTCATCATGGTCATCCTCATGGCCGTGCTCGCACTCGTCGTCGTGAAGGCCATGGCCCACAGCGCATGGTCCACGGCGACGGTTTTCGCGACGATCCCGATCGCCGTCCTGGTCGGCATCTATTTGCGGATGTTGCGGCCGGGCCGCGTGCTCGAGGCGACAGCCATCGGGGTTGCGCTCCTCCTGCTTGCCGTCGCGGCCGGCGGCTGGGTCGACCGCGATCCCGCGCTGCATGCCTGGTTTGACCTCGACGCGAAGACGCTCGCGGGGTTCGTGATCGGCTATGGTTTCGTCGCCGCGATCCTGCCCGTGTGGCTCCTGCTTGCGCCGCGCGATTATCTCTCCACCTTCGTCAAGCTCGGCGTCGTGTTCCTGCTCGCGATCGCGATCTGCGTGCTTCAGCCGGAGATCCGGATGCCCGCGCTCACGCGCTTCGTCGACGGCACGGGCCCGATTTTCACCGGCAAGTTGTTCCCGTTCCTCTTCATCATGCTCGCCTGCGGCGCGATCTCAGGTTTTCACGCGCTCGTTGCGTCGGGGACGACGCCGAAGCTGATCTCGCGCGAGACCGACGTACGCATGGTTGGTTACGGGTCGATGGCGCTTGAGTCCTTTGTCGCGATCATGGCGCTGATCGCCGCCTGCGTGCTCGATCCCGGCGTCTACTTCGCCATCAACACCGCCGCCGGCATCGTGGGCGCCGATCCGGCCACAGCTACCGCGACCATCACGGCCTGGGGATTCCCGGTGGATGCGGCGCAGATGCAGTCGCTCGCGCAGCACATGGGCGAGACGACGCTGTACGGGCGCACCGGCGGCGCACCGTCGCTCGCGGTAGGCATGGCACACATCTTCGGCTCTGCCTTTGGCGACGGCCTATACGCGATCTGGTACCACTTCGCGATCATGTTCGAGGCGATCTTCATCCTGACGGTGCTCGACGCCGGCACGCGCGTCGGCCGCTTCATGATGCAGGACGTGCTCGGCGCGGTGTGGGAGCCGCTCGGCCGCACGTCGTGGAACCCGTCGGCCTGGGCCTCGAGCATCCTCGTCGTTCTCGGCTGGGGATATTTTCTCTACATCGGCGTGATCGACCCGAACGGCGGCATCAACATCCTTTGGCCGCTCTTCGGCATGGCGAATCAGATGCTCGCCGCCATTGCGCTCGCGGTCGTGACCGCGATCTTCGTGAAGTCCGGAAGGCTGCGGCATGCCTGGGTGCCGGGTGCACCGCTCGCCTGGCTCGTGACCGTCACCACGGTCGGGGCCTGGCAGAAGATCACGAGCGACGATCCACGACTCGGCTTCTTTGCCGGGGCTCGCGACCTCGCGGACAAGCTGGCGGCGGGGCTCCTGCCGCCGGAACGCATGGCGGTCGCGCCGAAGCTCATCTTCAATCAGCAGCTCGACGGCTGGCTGACGCTGTTCTTCCTGCTGGTCGTCTGGGTGATCGTGGCCGACATGTTGCGCGGCTGCTTGGAGCACCTGTCGGGCCGGCGGCCGGCGCGCAGCACGGAAACGCCGTACGTGGCGACGCAGCTCACGTGAGCGCCATGGCGAAAGGGTGGCGGCGATTCTGGGCTGCGTTCCGCGCGGTCACTGGCGACGATGCCTACGAGCGCTATGTTGCGCACCACCAGACGCGGCATCCGGAATCGGCGCCGCTCGATCGCGGCGCCTTCTATGCCTCGGAGCTGGACCGGCGCTGGAAGCAGGTCAGCCGCTGCTGCTGAGCGTGTGCCGTGCGGCTAGCCGTGCATCCGGTCGATCAGAAACTGGCCGCTCTCGATCGTCCCGGACTCCGTTTCCGCCAACACCTGCAATCGGCAGGATGCCGTGGCGCGAAAAGGCGTCACGGCAAGGATCCCGGTCATCGACAGCCAGCGCGCCCACTCCGGAGGGTCCTCGCCTGCGTTCAGCTTGTCGGGATTCGCAACGAGCTCGGAAAGTACTTCGCCGCCCCGCACCAGGCGCAGGGTCAGCCGCTGAAATGGCAGCTCGCGCGGCGTGCGCACGTGGACGAAAGCACACAGCTTGGGCAGCGTGAACGGGAACGACGGCACGTAGAGGTCGGTGCCGTAGCAGCCCATCAGGGAGAACTTGTTGCCGATCTCCTGCCGGACGTCATCGCAGAATTGCGCGATGACGATGCGATGTCCAGTCATCCGTGACCTCCGCTCGCCTGCCAATGCTGGTGGGCCGTGGTCCACCCTTCGGTGCGCCTAACTTAAGAGATTAAGGTTTTTAGCACGCTCACGCGGCCAGTTACCCCCAGACCTACCCCCAAGCGCGTTGAGATGCCAAATGAGCGGCCGTCGGTTCCCAAGCGGCGCGGTCTGCATTCCCGCGCCCAATGACGAGCTCAACTAGACGCATGCATTCGTCGGCGGTGACGGTGGCGCGGTCGAAACTGATCCTGAGTCCCTGCTTCGCTTCCTGTGGCGTAGCAGCTGCCGCCAAGTGGATCTCGAGTCCGCTAGTTGCAGGTCACCAGCAGACTGCCGCCGCGGAAACAAAAGCGAATCGGCTCGCCCGACTCGAGGAATGGACCAAACGGACCCGCTATTGGTCCCATCGAATTGGGCCCGAGCTTGAAGCCCTGGAAGCCATTGGAGCTGGTACCCAGTGGTGGAACCTGGTCGCTGCCGTTGCCGTAGTTGAATTCGATATCGAAGTTGCCGTTGTTCGTGCCGTTGCTGCGATCGATCAGAACTATTTGAACATCGAAGGCGTTGAAGTCGCCGGCAAGCGTGACCCCGTTCCACCAGAACCGCATGGCGGGTTTTGCCTCCCACAGGTGATAGAACGGCTGCGTCGTCGAGGCTACCGGATCCACAAATCCGCGCGTGCGGAACAGGAAACCGGAACTGGAGTCCAGGTTGGTTGCGAACACGGCAATGTAGGCCTTGGTCTGACCCAGGGCATAGTCCGTATTGGCGCAGGTGGCGGTTGCACCGATCAGCTTCACGAAGCCGTCTTCGCTCATGCAGACCTTGAAGAAGTGGGCGGATTCATTTGGGTTTATCCGCAATTTGAAATCGGTTTTTCCCGCGTCGAAGCCCGGTCCGAATCCCTGGAGGTCAGTTCCCCAGAATCCTCCGAGGAAATCGAAGGCGCTGTCACTCGAATCGGATCGCACGGACCGGCCCGCCGCACCGCTCGCAGACTGCACGCTGAGCAAACCTGTCATCAGCGCGCAAAAAACCAGCTTCGATCTCGTCTGAGAATTCATAGCGACCTCCCCTGGACGCCAAAATGTCTGTTGCGGGTTACCGTTTACAAAGTCTAAATGAAATGCCACCGCGCCATCGATGATGATCACGTGACATGGACCGATTGTCACTCCGATGTAGGACGGCGGCGCAGCAGGGCCCGGTACTCTTGGGCAACAGCTCTATCGCCTTTGACCTCGTACAGGCGACTGAGATGCTCGAGGCAAGCGTCGCCGAAGTAGCTTCTAGTCCCAAAACGGGCTTGTAGGACGGGCCAGGCGGACCTCAACTTGCGTTCTGCTTCAGGCAAGTGACCTCGCTCGAGCTCAAGCGAACCCGCGACCGAGTTGAGAATCGCGAGGCGCCAGGCGGCCGCCCCGGAGAGCTCGTCGCCATGTTCTGCGACCAGTAAGTCACGTGCCTCATTGAGCGCCTTGCCGGCCTCGTCGAGTCGGCGCCGGCGCACGTCGAGGTCGCCGACGTTCGTCAGCACCTGGCCTAGCATCCAATGCTTGTTTTCGCGCGCAATTTCGAGTGCTTCGTCGAGCAAGTCACCGGCCTCGGCCAGATTCCCTCGCGCGATGTCGAGCATGGCGAGGCTGTTGAGCGGCAGGATCAAGTCTTCATGGCCGGCCGAGAGCTTTCTTCGATCGATCGCCAGCGCCTGCCGCAATTGAACCTCGGCTTCATCAAGCTTCCCGGTAATTAGCAGGACGCGCCCCAGGTTGTAGATGCCCGAGGCGAACTCGGGATGCTCCGCCCCAAATACCTTATGGTAAATGGGCACCGCCTCCTGATATGTCTGGATCGCCGCGTCGAAATTTCCCGTGTCATACAGGAGCACGGCGAGATCGTTGAGACCCTGGGCGACCGACGGATGGTCCTCTCCGTAGAGCGATCGGTACGTCGCCAGCGACCGCCGGTAGAGACGCTCCGCTTCGGGATATCTTCGTTGGTAGAAAAGCAGGATGCCGAGATCGTGCAGCGTGCGCGCGGTATCCGCGTGTCGTTCGCCGTGCAGCTCAAGCTCGATTGCGAGCGCGCGGCGGTACATTCGCTCCGCTTCTCCCGGCTGGTCCAGTTCGAAGATGCTGTCCGCCAGCCCGCCGAGGGACTCGGCGACGAGATCGTGCTTCTTGCCATAGAGCGCCTCGGCCTCTTGAAGCGCCTGCCGATACACGGTGCTCGCGGGCTCATATTGCCCGTCCCGGTAGTAGTTGAATCCAAGCGCGATGCGCGCCTTGATCAATGCCTCTCCCCCGCCTCCACTGGCGGCGTCCGCGACCGCCTTTTGCAACAATGCCCTCGCCTTCGGGTATTCACCCAGCCCGTTGTAGGCCTGGCCCATGGCGCGCATGAGGTTCCCGCGGACCGCCGGCTCGTCGGACAGGCTGGTCTCGATCTCGCCGACGCTCCGATCGAGGAATTGGCCCACCGTGATCTCATTTCCGCGGCTTTCACTTGGATCGGGGCTGGAGAACAAGGAGACGAGAAAGTCGCTGGTTCGCTGCGCGGTCCCTGCCTGTATCCGGGCGCGATTCGATTCTCGGCTGGCCAACCATGCGGCCACGCTGGCCGAGACCGCCAGGACGACGAGGCCGGCGATTGCTGCGGCGCGCAACCTGCCGAAGCGCTTCGCGCGCCGATCCGAGGCCGCGACCAGTGCCTTTTCGGGTTCGGTAAGGCGGACGCCCTCGGCAATCAAGGTTCGCGCCTCGGCGAGCGGCTTGCCGCGCTGCAGCAGGAAATCGCGGCTTCGCCCTTCTCGTTCCCAGGTGCGCATGGCGGCCGACAGTCGAGCATGCGTCCGCAGGAGTTCGCGATTTTCTTCGGCCCAAGTGCGCACCCGCGGCCAATGCTCTAGCAGCGCCTCGTGTGCGACCGAGACGACCCCCTGACCGCGATCGTCGAGATTACTGACGAAGAGCCGCGCCTCGAGCAGTGCGCCGAGCAATTCGCGAGCCGGCTTGCTGGTGAACGCGGCAAGTGGTGCCACGCTTCGCATGGGAGTCGTGTCATCCTCGACGCTCAGGCTCACCAGCTCGCGAAGGATAAGAGGAAGCGTGGCGCGCGCCTCGGGGCTGACGGCCTCAAGCACTTCCTCCGCGCGTCGCGCCAAGGCACCCGCGACGCCCCCCAGCTCCTCGTAAGCGCGGAAGGTGAGCACGTTGTCGTGGCTCCGGCGCTTGTACAGCTCCTCGAGCAAGAATTCCAGCAACGGCAAAGCGGCCGAATTGCCCGCCGCAGCGTCGCGAATGGTGTCGTCGAGCCTTTCAGCCGTGTGCGCGCGCGATTCGAAACGCAGGCCCGCCGCGGCCGCCGGCAGGCGAATGATCTGGCCTATCTCGCGCATGCTTGGCGGCAGCAGATCGAACTGTCCGTCGCCTTCCTTGAGCGACATGAGGATCGGCAAGTCCGTCAAACGCGGGTACAAATCGCTGCGCATCGTCGCCACGACCCAGATGCAGCCGGTGCGCGCCAGTGCATTGACCGCCGCAGCGAACCACTCGCGCTGCCGCTGCTCAATCCGGTCGTCCGAAAAGATTTCCTCCAGTTGGTCGACGACGAGTGCCAAATGGCGGACGAATTCTCCTGGCCGCAAGGACGCGCTGCCGCCTAGTGGATACCCTTGAAGGTGGGCCACAACCTGTTCTGCGAACGCCTGAGGAGTCTGGAGCATGGACTCACGCAGTTCCTCGAATCCGGTTGCTCCGGGGCCGCTCAAGTCCGGCACCGCCGATGCTTGCGCCAGGGCTGCGATCAGCGCCGAGGCAAGGTCACCATGGCCATCGCTGGGGCGAAAGGACGCATGCCGCCACTCGGGAGCGCGCCCGAGCACTCCAGGATGCAGCATCAACGGCAGTACACCGGCGCGAGCGAGCGACGACTTGCCGCCGCCGCTCATGCCCATGATCAGCACGAACGCGGCTCCGCGCTCTGCCTGCCGGCGCAGCTTCATCAGCACGCCGGCGATGGCGGCCGTACGGCCGAAGAAGATAGTCGCGTGCTCTGGACCGAAGGTCTCGAGGCCCCTGAATGGCGATCCCGTGTGCCATGCTCTCGTCGTCGGCCGGGTCAGCTCCAGAGTTCCCAGGATGCGTTCGATGACCCGCGTCAGGTGCGCTTCGAGCAGCTCCTCGAAGTCCGCAGGCGATTCGAACGAGTGGAATGCCGCGGTGAATGCGCCGCTTACGCGGTCGACGAACCACCTGTCGATGAACTGATCGAGCGCGACTTTCTGGGCGACCCGCTGCGCAGCAAGCGCATCGTCAGTGGGCCACATCGGTCGCGCGGTCTTGCGGTAGACGAGAAGGTCAGGCTTGCCGTTACGCCGAAACCCTTCGACCGCGTCCTCGAACTCGAATTCGGTCCCAGAGGCATAGGAGCTGCCGTCCGGCCGACGGATGTGCCCGGGCAGGGTCGTCCCAATGCGCGACCAGAGGATGACGATCGCGATGTCTGATTCGGACGGGCGAGGGACCTGCTCCTGAAACGACGCCGTCGCCAACAGCGGTTCGTGCTCCCAGAAAACGGGCTTGAGCTGCACCACGTCACCGAATTGGGCTTCGAGTCTGCCGATGACACGTCGCGCAATGAGGCGCTCCTCCGCCACATCACCGGGAGAGGATACGAAGATACGAAGGGTCTTGAGCGGCATCTAGCGAACGTCCGGTCGCATGTCATCACCGCCACATGCGACTCGTTACTCCTCGAGATGCGAGATCATATGCCTACGAGATGATCGCCGCCCCCGCACGCATTCGCATGCCAGCGGAACTCCTCAATACGGCTCGGACCTGTTTTTGCTTATTTTCACAATCAAGGAGCCATGGCCCTGACCACGCTGGAAGGCCATGGAAGTGCATTTGGTGGGCCGTGGTTCCACCGTACTACGTCGCAAAGCAACTGATGGACCTACACTTCAAGTAGACACTTGCGGTTAGTTACCCCCACAACTACCCCCAAGTTAGCTCGACTGCAGCCTGAGCTTGCGGTGCGATTTCAGACTCTATTGTAGCCGCCGGCCCTTCGACTTCTGCAGCGACGAGCACTCCCCCGGCGCACCAGGATTGTGGAAAATCAGGATTGGCGCAGGTTCAAATCAGGGGCGGGATTTTGCACCTATAGGCAGATCCGCCTGGAATAACCAAGGGGGTCGGAAGGCAATGCGCGCAATTTCGGCTTTTCTACGGCCGTCCGTAGCCGGTAAGGCCCACCGGTTCCCTAACCGCTATCCCACGAGACGCCGCGCATTACTCGGCTCTGCCGTTCGGAGTGTCAACCTTCGTGACCGCATGGCGCAATGGCGCAATGGCGCGACGATTTTTCCGCGCGCCGCGAGCTTGCAAGACGGCGCGGTAGGACGGCGACCGTCATGTGGAATGTCAGTCCGGCCGAACCTATAGGTATATTCCAGAGCTAAAAAACGCCGTCTTTTTAGTAGCTAACGGCAAAGTTTTGCCCTGTTTCACTGTGACCGATCTCACCTCCAACCATGCAACCGCCATCGCCATTCAATGCCAGCCGATCAGTTCCTGGAGGGCTGCCGCGTTTGAGCGCGCCGTCGAGCGAGCCCTTGGGAGAAAATCGATCCGTCCAAATTGAGAAACGGCACCCGCCGGCTAGTGAGATCCGATGACCTGCCGGAGAAGGTGGGGGACAATGGCCTACTGAATAATTGCGACGGGCCTAGTCTTGGTCGTCGTTATCGTCTCGGGCATCGAGTACTTGTAAGTAGCCGCGGTTTTGAGCGTTGTCGCACCGGTCCCGGTCGTTCCGAGCTTCCACGTGAAATAGAAAACATTAGCCGTAGCATCGTATTTCATGCAGGAGGCGGCCTTGTCCTGCGCTCCGGCTGCGGAGAACTTCACCTTGCCAGGTGTCGCCACGAGGTTAGCAGCCCGAGCGTCGCTGATGCGTTGGCCGTTTGCTTTCGCAAGCGCGATCTTGATCGGCACGCTCGTGCCCAGCTTCCACTTCGAGTTGGCCGCAGGCTCGATCAATTCGATCTGATATTGGAGCGGTGTCACGACATAAGCGTGATCCTGGTTCAGCCTGCTGTCGTGACCGTTGGCCGCGATCTGCCCGCGCTTGTTGATGTCGAGGCCGCCGTTGAGTTTCACGAACTGCTTCAGCGGGTCGGACGGATCGACCAGTGCATTGAGGTCCTTCATCGTGCTGCCGTTCCACAGGAAGGCATGCAGCGTGCCGTCGCCGGCCGGGCCGTAGTCTCCAGTCACTTGCCCCGATTCATCGATTGCCCTCCCCCAACTGTGGGTGCCGCCTCCCGGCACGCCGAGATCCATCATCGTGCCGTTCTCCCACAGGAAAGCGTGGCCACCTCCGCCGGCGGCTGTATCGGACCTGCCGGTAATCTGGTTTGCGGCATTCATTTCTCCCAACTCGCTGCTACTGCCGCCCAGCGTGCCAACGTCGATCATCCTGGTGCCGTTCCAGAAGAACACGTGCGAACCACGGTTGCCACTGGTCTGCGAAGTTCCGGCTACACGCCCGGACGAGTCAATAAGATCGCCGTAGCTACGGGTGCCTCCGAGCGTGCCGAGGTCCCGCATCGTTGTGCCATTCCACAGAAACGCATGTTCTGCATCATTGTTAGTAGTTCTGGCTGCGCCGGTCACTTGCCCCAGCGCATTGATGTCGCTTGCGAAGCTCTCGGTACCCCCAAATGTTCCGAGATTCTTCATCGTCGAACCATTCCAGAAGAATGCGCGATAACGCCCGTTGGCATTCCTGGATTCGCCCACCACGTGTCCGGAATTATTGATGGCACGAGGGACTGTATCGGAACCTGCCAGCGAGCCAAGATTCTCAAAAGTCGTCTTGTCCGCTCGAAAGGCGGTCGTCGGGAAGATGATGTCCTTGTCCTGGAAGAAGCCGGTCACCTGTCCCGCGTCGTTGATCGCCATAGCGCCCGCATAGCCATAGTCGAACGCATCGGCCGCGGTGCCGATCCGCTGCATCGCGCCACCGTTCCACAAGAACGGCACCTGGCCGTCCTGGGTGTCGGCGGTTACCGTGATGCCGGTTGCCTGGCCGGCGTCGTTGATTTTCGAGATGTAACTGTAGGTGCCACCTAACGTTCCAAGATCCGTCAGTCGATAGAGCTGCTCGGCTGACGCCATTCCACATGAGAATGTCAGCGTTACAGCGAGCGCCCCCGATTGCCGTAGACGCAAAAACCCGGTAGTCATTGGCACACCTCTCACCGCGTCAACGCAGACCGTATGACGAAGTCTGGGACGCACTGAACTTGATCGTATACGCCCTATCAGGCCAGTCTCACAGCCACAACTCTGGTATTACGAAGGAAAACAAACGGATGTGAGATATCGAAAGAGGGGCATCCGCCTGGTAGCACGCGAGCTCCGTTCTACGCGGCCGCGGGACCTGCCTATAAACAAGCTTCGAGAGTTCCGACCCGCGGCCGGGCGTAGGACAGGAAGACGGCACCGGCGGGATGAGACTGTTCAGGCATTGTGCGCGGCCCAGAAGCGCGACCTTCAACACTCCCGCAGCCTTGGCCTCCTTCGCTCGCTCCTTGCGCACGGCTTCAGGTGAGGGTGTAAAGACTGCGAGGCGTTGCCCCTTCGACTGCGCGGTAAGGCCAGCCACGGCTTTGCCGAGCGTGAGAGACTCCTCGCGGTCGAACCCGAGAAACTCCGCAACCACGGCCGCCCACAACGTCAACACTGGGGCCCGATTAATGGTTACGGTGTCCATGCTCGGGGCTCAACTGTCGAGTCTATGGAGTGGCTGCGACCAGGAGGAACTGGAGCGATGCGGTGAGGCTGAGCGTTATGACGTATCTTCGGAATACGCTTACTCTTTTCGAAGCGAAGGCAGCACTCTCACTATTTGGACTTGGAAGGATATCGACGCACTAGAAGCAGGGAATCTTCTTCCGTTGATCGTAAGTCTCAGCCAAAGCGTCACCGAATTCGTTGCGAATGAAGTGTTCTTCCAGGCAACAGGTCGGAGAGTCGACGAGCCGCGCACTTATCGAAGTGCGCACCAATGGCACGTTCGGTTTTTCGGGGACGAAGTAAACGTCATACACGCTTAATCACGCGGCGCGAGTTCCCTCCTGCCTCGCGTTCCGGTAGCGGGCTACTCTTTTGCGGGTGACTTGCGCGGGTCGCGCTGCGGACTGCGGTCCGGTCCGAGCTTGGGGCGCTTCCGCCCTGGCGGGGCTGGCGTGAGGCGCTCCATCTCGCGCTTCAGTGGCGATGCTGACTTGCCCTTTGATCGCTTAGCCATGGCATTGAGTTTGCGAAGAGGGTAAGACATTAGCTCTCCGAACAAGCGGAGCGCACTAGTACAGGAGTGGATGCGATACTCGCATCGACCTAAGAAATGGTTCCCAACAATTCCCATCTAGTTGATATATCGCGATCACCGCTACCACCCTTACGTGAGTCAGTTCCGTCACCCCCGAGTACGCGATAATTGGCGCAGGAATACGCTGCTCTCTGTGCGAGGTTTAGGCAAGGCTTTTCGAAGCAAACGAAGTTCTGCTCTGCGAATCCGCGGGGCGGGCTTTCACACCTCACTACTCTAGGAAGTCCCGCTGTTGGGTTAGTGGAGCGTCGTCGCGCACGGACATGTCTTTTTGAAAGGGTTGGCATTTCCGTGCCCACTGGGGCATCGTCCGGCGGCAGGCGGGGTGAGCAGAAAGGCACGCACTTCACTTAGCTCAGTATCGAAGCCGCTCGCGGTGACTTGGCCCAAGTTATTTATTGCGGATGCAGCGGTCAGCTCCACATGGCTCGCGAAAGAAGGTGGGAGGACCGAATTTAAATCCAGAAGTTGGCCTTGGGTATAGACGAATGCGTGAAGAAGGGGTCTGACAAGCGTTTCACCCACCACTTCGCCACAGTTGTTGATCGAAGTGGGATACGACTCGATGCCAGCCAAGGCGTGCAGAATGTGCAGCTTTCCGGCACGAAAAATAAATGTCCGGTTTCCCTCGGGGGTCGGCGCCCCACCAACGACCACGGATCGATCATTTATGGATGTGGGATTGAATTCGCCGAGGTCACGCATGTGTCCATTGCGGTACAGAAAGCCATGAAACCCAGAATCGTTCGCGAATGTAGATATGCCGATGACCGCGCCTTTTTTGTTGATGTCATAAGCAAAACTTTCGGAGCCTCCGAGCGTGCCAATGTCTTCCATCCCATCATCGCGAAAGAGAAACGCATGATTTTCGTAGCCGAAATTGGTTTCCGAGTAACCAACAACTTCGCCTTTGTCGTTGATTCCATAGGCGAGGCTAAAGGGGCCGCCTAGGGTTCCGAGCTTCACTTTTCGACCATCCTGGTACACAAAAGCCTTTGAAGTACGGTCGTTCCGCACGGAGGCGACCCCCGCGACAGCGCCAAAGGAATTAATAGCCCATCCGACGCTGTTGCTGCCACCGAATGTTCCCAAGTCAGTCATTTCGCCCGCGTCATATAGAAACGCGTGCGATCGTCCGTCTGCAAGAGTGGAAAACCCTACCACCTGGCCGGCGTCGTTGAGCCCGGTGGGCAACGTATGATTTCCGCCAAGGCTTCCGAGGTCGCGAACTGTCCACGGCGGAGTTTCAGCGCGACCCGGAACTGCGATGGCCAGTGCGACTGCCGCAAAACAGCGAACAAAGGTTGGAGAAACGTGCATAACTCCTCCCCAAAGGCGACCACCACGGATCGACAGAATATGCGCCCCCAAAATGTCGTTGTCACTGTGCTACGAATTTCGCGGCAAATCATGCCGACAGGCGCTCTGAGACGCCGGTAAGGGCGCAAAAAGGCCGTCCTAGTCAAGCAGTTGACATAGTTAAGTAACTTGCCTGTCTACAAATACGTGTATCCCGCCACAAGTGCGGGCTAATTCAATGTCGGGTGCGCGCCAGCGAAGGACCCTTGCAGGATCGTGCGCCCGCGCCGGAGTTTGGCGGATACACGCAAATTGGGATGCAGTAAAAAAACCCCGGCACGTGGCCGGAGTTCGCGAGTCCGCTCGCAGAATCTAATCAGCGCTGTGCAACCTGCATTTCCCTGGTCTGAGATTGCAGCGCGGCGAGCAAATCCTTCACTGCCGCCAACTGCAGCTTCAACTCATTAACTTCGGCCAGCTGTGTTGCCTGTGCTGCCAGTTGTTCAACCTGCTTCTGATTCAGCGAATGCTCTTTCTGGAATTCGTTCAGAAGCAGAGTTGCCAGCAAGTGATAGCTAACCGTCTCCGGCTTGCCTTCTTCGTCGTAGATCACCAGTTCAGGGAACGCTTTTGCGACTTCTTCCGCAATTAAGCCAAACTGCACCGGCTTGCTGCCGTTTTCGTCTGCCTTTTTGTAGCGGAAAGTGACCGGTCGCAGAGCAAAAAGACGTTCGCTCATATTGGCCATCGGCTGAATGTTTTCTTTGAACCGAGCCGATGACTTGATCGTGCCCAGCTGGCCATTGGCATCGACCAACACCGGGCTCGCAGCGGACAGGCCGGTTGTCACGCCTTTAATACCCGCGATGACGGTCTTCTTTTGATTGGTTTTGGTGCCAATGCGAAACCCAGCGCACAACGCGGTCGGCTCAATGCGGCGTTAGACAATACGCGTGATTTGACTCGCGCCCCAGTAGGATCGAGTCGCGAGATGTGGCACCAGCGCGGAAATCGCTTGCCTCTGCCATGACGGCAGGGCGCGCGCCCATTCAACATCAACGCTTCGACAGTGCCCGATCAGATCGTCAATGCGCCAAACTTGAAAATCTAGCTGCGCTTGCGTCCATACAACGCGCCAAGTATCAAGCCGCCGAGGAGTGCCGCTCCGATGATTGCAGCGAATGTCGCTGGGGAAGCCAAGGCGTCCCAACCCCGATCGCGAACAGTGTGAGATGCGAGGATCAGATCAGGGCGACAACGGCGACCGAGGAGATGAATCGGATCCAGCGATCACCAAGACGGCGGCGGCCGTTTAACGACAGCTGAGCTTGATACATTGCTATCGATGCTCAGTTTAGGCTGTCAGGCCGTAACGTCGATTCGGACTCGGACTTTTCGTGTTCGACCCAATCGTGGATCGGATCCTGAGCGAGTCCTTGCAATACAGCTTCCTCCCACCAGGATGTATCGGTTAAGTCTTCTTCCTCTATAACCTTGAGTTCGAGCAGCTTATCGAACAGGCCCATTGTTCCCTCCAATCGCTTTTCAAGAACCTCCTTGTCCTCTGCGACGTTATTCCAGACGGGTTCAATTTACCGAGCTGAAGAAAAAACTCGCAATTGCGAAGTCAGCGCGCAGCGACGTCGGAGTTGTGAGAAAACCAAAGTCAGCTGCCCACCGACATTCGTGACATAACTGAGGGAGGCACGAGCCGGCGTGAGGTGCTCCATTTCGCGCTTCAGCGGTGATGCAGGCTTGTCTCGAGACCGCTCAGTCAAATCGATCGAGCTTGGAGTGGCTGGTAGACCACGACTATCGGCGGGCGGCGCGCCGTGCGCTGCAGATCGGTCAGCTATCGGGCCTCGCCGTCGCGCGGCATGTGTTCGGGGTCCAATACGGTCGGCCGATTCGTGGCGTCCGTGTACAGCTGGCACGCGAGCAGGGGATTCAACGGCTCGCCCAATTCGACAATTGCCGCCAGCAAGCGGGCGGCTTCGTCATACGAGCGAACGTCACTCCAACACCAGCAAGCCAGTCCGATCCCGAGCTTGCTAAACGCGTAGGCGGTCTGGGTTGAGAGGTCATACTTTTCCGCCTCGTCGGTGGCTTCCAAAACTTTTTTTTTAAGGTCCGCCCTAACGGTCGGCGGCAGCATTGCCAGTAGCTTATTGACCTCGCCGGGAGTTGAGGCCAAACGAAAGCTAAGGTGATGGTTGTACCTTTTCTCCAGCATCGCCCCTCCGAACGCGGCGTCCGGATTAGCATCCCCACTGTCTTACAGTGCGCCTACCAACACCGGGCGGCAATGGGGATTGCTCGATGCGCAGAGATAGAAAAAGACTATGACAAATGCCAGCGAATTGGCTCGCTTTGCTCAACTGGTAGGCGCACCGTGGGAGTGAGCAGATAGACCACTGCCCGTCGGAACTGTGAGAGGTCCAAACCATGGACCGCAAAACAGTTCGCGAGATTCTCGGGGATTCCTCAACTTGGACCAACGCCGTTACCACCGGCAAGAAGTCGCCAAATCTGCAGGAGGCGCGCATCATGGACGTCTTGCGCAGGCAGAGAAATCTCTCTGTTGATGCACTGCGATCCGGACTGTGAAATGTTGGCCGTGTTCCGGATTCCCGACCCGATCCTTCGCGAACGTGTGTTAGGCGCATTGCGCCCAGGTGAGCTAGTCATCAACGCACTGGACGTCACGATCTAATCAATTCGGTCAGCCGAGGCTCGCTACCGATAGGCGGCGGGCCTTTTTATTCTCTCCCATCATTTTGTCAGGCTCACTCCCCGGCGCCAGCTCGGGCATCATTCTGCGGCCATGGAGCCCATCGCCCTGTTCACGTTTGCGCCCAAGGAGCTTTAGTTAGACCGGGGCGTTATTGCGCTTTGCCTGGGCCATCTTCTTGTAGGCGAAGTCGCTAAGGCTCACCTGCGCGACGCCGACGACAGTTATAAGAGCTCCGAGCGCGTTAAGGCTATGCAGCTATACGCTGATTTCCTTGATTCGATACGCGATAGGCCGCCCCCCCGGTCACCGCCCTGCATCGTGAGTGCCAGGACGTGCAGTGCATCTCGATCGTGACTGCCCGCGGGGACGCCTATAGTGAAGCATGGCAAGTGGAGTCTTAAGGAGCCGCGGAGTCGCAAGAATAAGCGACGCCTGCGCCTTTCTGCGCGAGGCGGACGACACGCAAGCCTTGCCGAAGGATGTCCTGCCTCCTTTAATACAGCGACTCGGTGCGATTTTGGCTAATTGGGAAAGCTTTGATCGCAGGGCAAAGCTGGGAATTCTAGCTGCGAATATCCGAACCGTGGCTGACCGGTTGGGCCGCTCGGGTAGAACCGTCGCCGAAAGGCGGGCGATGGCACTTCTAGATAAAGCCGCCGATATTTGTAGCGTCGAAAGCTAGGGGTAAGCGCCTACTCGCGCAAATTAGGGCTAACAGCGCCTTCTGCGCCGTTCGCTCCGCTGCCGCGCGCGACGAGAATTCCGCCCACTTAGTCGGACTTGACGAGTCCTACAACCTCAAATTGCTCGCCGCGAGGTGTTGCCACTTGCTGAAGCTGGTTCCACTCGCCGCAGTGTGGACACTCGACCACATACATTTTCTGGAACCATTCCACGTTCCGGATAGGCGAGGTTTTGCCGCAATCCGAATTCTGACAGCTAAAGCTTTGCGCGACCGTGACCAGTCCCAGGTCATTACTGAAAATCAATAGCCCTCCGTGAATTTGTATATACGCCTTTTTCGGACTGGTATTTGTCGCTCGACTTACGGCATTAATCGTCGGCCGGGACGCGCACCGAGCCCGACCGTTCCTACACGGTTAAACACCCTGCATAAAAAAAGCCGGTCGCGGCAAGACGGCAGCCAGGAGAGCTAGCCATACCTTCCGCCGTGAGCGCTTAACTGCGCACTCCTGGACGCTCCAACGCATAGTTAGGCCGCAATGCACGAGAATATGTTCTTGATCGCATTGATCAGGCCTCGAAGTTCTTCCCATAGAATCTCGCACCCGCCGCGGTCAGGAGTGCAACTCCAATGGGCACACCAATACCGAAAAAAAGTTCAGGATAAGACTCGACGTGGCGTCCGGTTAGAATCCGCCAGTGGTGTCCCCAACACACGCACGGCGGCGCTTGGCCCCGGCGACTAGAGCCGCAGACGTCTATCTCAGTTTATGGCCCGCTGCCGGACCGACTTCCGGGCTACCGTATCAAGTGTGCCTATGCGCGAACGCACTGTGGCCATACGCAAACCGGAACTAGCGGCGCTCAAAAGCAAATCGCGCGCGAACAGTTGAAATCTGCTCAAAACGATCGATAACAGACAATCCCGCCGATAGCAGACAGTGAGACTGTGAGCGTGGCGCTAAGCGTTTGAATTTTGGCGCGCCCGGAGAGATTCGAACTCCCGACCCCCTGGTTCGTAGACCGAAATGAAGATTCAGAGACGCTAAGAACGCGAGTTGCTGTGTGACACTCGCCATCCGGTTCGGTTTCTGGCTGCCCGCCCTAGCTGCCATGGCTTTGGCCGCGTGCGTGAATCCGCCGCCACGCCCGCCGCCGGTAGATCCGGATGCAGTGCGCGCGGAGATCGTGCGGCTGATGCCAGCGAAGGCCGAGACCGCGCAGGGTTGGGCAATTGACATCTTCGCGGCCTTCGAAGCGCTGAAGATCCCGCCTACGAGCGAGCACATTTGCGCCGTGCTGGCGGTGACAGAGCAAGAGTCAAACTTCCAAGTGGATCCCCTGGTGCCCGACCTTCCCGCCATCGCACGTCGGGAAATCGAAGCGCGCGCCGCGAGCCATCACATTCCAAAATTCATGGTGGGCGCAGCGCTCGAAATTCGTTCGCCGAACGGCTTGAGCTTTCGCGAGCGCTTAGAACATGCCAGAACCGAGAAAGACCTGAGCGAACTATTCGAGGATTTTATCGGGAGTGTGCCGCTCGGCGAGCGGCTGTTCGGAGACTGGAATCCTGTCCGCACCGGCGGCCCGATGCAGGTGAGCATCGAGTTTGCGGAGAAGCAGGCGAAGGAGAAGCCCTACCCTAATCCGGTCGAAGGAAACATTCGATCTGAGGTTTTTACGCGTCGAGGCGGCCTCTTCTTTGGCGTCGCCCACCTGCTCGCCTACACGGCGCCGTACGACGACATGGTCTTCCGATTTGCAGACTACAACGCCGGACACTACGCAAGTCGAAACGCCGCCTTTCAGAACGCAGTGAATATCGTGTCCAAAAAGCGGCTGGCGTTAGATGGAGACCTGCTGATTGAGGGCGCCGATAAGCCCAGCAACACGGAGCTCGCGATCCGCACGATCGGCGAGCTAGGCCTGACCGATGCGCAGATCCGCACTGCACTGGAGCAAGGCGAGGAGTCCGAATTCGAGCGGACTCCGCTGTACTCGCGCGTACTTGCCCTCGCGGACAAGTCTCCGCCTGGCCGGCCGGTGCCGCGCGCTATCGTCCCGCGCATTCGGCTAGCGGGTCCGAAGATTACACGTAACTTGACGACGGACTGGTTCGCTCGCCGCGTGGACGATCGTTACAGACGGTGCTTGGTGAGGGCGCATTAGCGGTGCTTGACTCAGCCGCGAATCGCTTTTCAGTCTCTCCATGCGGGCCAATGTGCCAGTGATGGGATCTGCGGGTGAGCTAGCTGACTGACAAGTTGGCGCGCCCGGAGAGATTCGAACTCCCGACCCCTGGTTCGGTGGCTTACCCGCTGATGACCTGGGATTCATCAATCAACAGCTTGTAGCACTTGCCTCGATCGCTTTTAGCGTGACTTGAGCACAATCGATTCACAGTCAGTCACGATTGCGCACACTTGGGGCACCGACGGCGCTGGCCGCGGCAGTGGCAGTCTCAACTCGCCTTGTCACATCCTTCTCTAGTACTGAATTGATGGCCCCTACTGGACGTTCGCCGTCACGGACGCGTGCAAGAGGATGGAGAAGGTGCAACTCTTGGTCTTGTTTCCATTGCTCGAGCAGGCACCCGACCAGATGACGTCGCGGTTGTTCGTGCTTCGGAGCGTGATTGCAGTTCCCGTCGGGAAGCTGGCAGTGCCAGTGGCGCCAACAGCGACATTGACCCCCGCCGGAGAGGACGTGATACGTTCCCCGCTGCGACCGGTTGCCGTGAGCGTGAGCGAGGCGCCGCCGGTGGTGCCACTTCCGCAGACGTTGGCTATACCACCTCCACCGCAAGTCTGGGGCGCGGTGCAGGTGCCACAATTGAGCGTCCCGCCGCAGCTGTCCGCGATGCTGCCGCAATTCTTGCCTTGAGCCGCGCAGCTCGTGGGCACGCAGGAAGCTGCACCGCCAAGCACGATTCGTACCGCCTCGGAGTTGCCCGTGCTCTTGTTGAGCGCGGTCGCGGCAATGACGTTTCCGTTGCCCGAAACGGCGATGGCGTCGCTCACCAGGAAGTTTGCAGCGCCTGGGGCGCCGGCCAGGACCTGATTCAGATCCTGCATGTTGTTGGTGGCACTCTTCCAGACGAACCCAGCCTGTACGTTGCCGGTGGTGTTTGAGTAACCGACGACCACCGAGCCATCGGCGGACACGTCCTCGGCAAAGCTGCGGAACCCGCTGGGCAGGAAGCGGAGCTGCTGGATCGTCGTTCCGTTCCAACGGACCGCCATGGGAGGGCACTCTCTCGGTCGAGTAGGCTGACTCTTGTAACTCGAGTAGCCGACTGCGAACCCACCATTCGATGAGACTGAGTTGGCGATGCGATCGTTGCTGCAGCCGCCCAGGCCCGGTAGTGCGACCGCGCCGCCCGTGGCCGTCCACCGAAAAGCCATGTAATCCAGACCCAGGTCGTTGGCCACGACCACCGAGCCGTTGCCTGAGATGTCGTAAGGGTTGGCAAACGCTGAAACGGAGATCGGCGTAAAGCCCTGCGCTGCCGTCCAACGAACCGGACCGGACGACGCAAGAGTGGCGGAGATGGTCGTTCCATCGGCCGAGATCGATACCGGCGCGGCCAAGAACGTCTGTCCGAGATCCTGTATGCCAGTCGCCGCAGTCCAGCGGAAGATGTGGAACTCCACCGAGCCTGGCGTCAAATTCGCCATCCCGACCACCACGTCGCCTTGTGCCGAGACGTGCAATGGTCGGACGGCGTCGCCGCCGAGGCTCCCCAGGTCCCGGAAGCCTGCAGCCGTCCAGCGAAAGCCGCGCGCCGAATACGAAAAGGCGTCCCCCGGGACCTGCGACATGCCGATGACGACAGAGCCGTCGCGATTGACGTCCGTCGGGGTGAAATCACTATATCCGGCAGGTACGCCGAACGACTGGATAGTCGCTGCCGTCGAAGTGGTTGCAGGCAGGGCAAAGCCAGCCAGGAAAGCGAAAATCGTCAGTAGTTTGCTGAAAAACCCAAGTCGCACTTCAAGACGAGCACACTGCTCGCTATTGCCCTTCATGATTCACTCTCCTCTTCATGATGGCACTCATGGGTTATTACTCGGTGCGTCGCGAGCACGCCTACGAAAGCGATCGCCTTCCTTACGGCAACGTCAGCCCCACGAGTGCCGCCTCGAAGTTTCCGCTGTAGGTCGTGCTGCCGGGCGGCGTCGATGCCCCGTGATTCGGGAGCGAGAGCGTGCCTGCCGGATCCACGAGGGCACCCGCTGGGGTCGCCGTGGTGAACCTCGGACCGGCCAGCTTTAGCGACGCTGGCAGTAGCGAATACGGCGGACCCTGGCTCGTCGTTGCGGCAAAGCGTACCGTTCCATCGGTTGCGGCGGCGACCGCGCCGCCCGATTCGAACCCGGTGCCACCCCAAGTAGCACCACCCGTCACCTTCTTGCCGCTCGACTGCAGGCGCGCGACGAACGCATCCTGGAAGCCGGAGCCCAAACGCGTCGTCGTCCCCGCGAGCAGAATTGTGCCGTCTGGGGTCACCGCGATGCCTTCGCCGGTGTCGCCGCCTTTGGTGCAACATTGCTTGCCGAACAACAAGCTGCCATCGGCACCGATCTTCAGAACCAGTGCGGCGATGCCGACGATGCCGCCCTTTTCCACTTGAATGGCGCCGGCGGTATAGATGGATCCATCCGCGGCGGCAGCCATTCCACCGCGCGCATCGACAACCTCGCCGGCACCGTACGTCCGTGCCCAGACCAGGCTGCCCGCGGGGTCCAGCTTCAGCACCATGACGTCGAACTGGGAGAAGTTGCTTTCGGGCCTCAATTTCGAACTAGCCGCGTAGATGCTGCCGTCCGACGACACGGCCATCGCCTCGAAGCCGGCGGCATCGTCCCAATAGCGTTGCCAGACGAGGCCCCCAAGCGAATTGAATTTCAGGACGAATACCCCGGCGGAGCTCGGGCCGAAGCTGGTGGCCCGGCCTGCGACGTAAACGGAGCCATCGCTGTGAGTCGCCACAGCGCCGGCGCTGTCAGAGTCGGCGCCTCCCCAAGCTCGCTCCCAGAGCAGGTTGCCGTTCGGGTCGAATTTCAGCAGTACGGCGTCTCCGCCGCCGTCGGCAGTAATGCCGGCCACGTAGACCGATCCGTCGGCCGCGACCGCCACCGACGAATCCGTCACACCGACAATCGTTGGACCGTTCCAGATCCGTTGCCAGACGACCGCACCATTCGAGAGCTTGACGAGGTAAATCCGCGTCGCGGGCTGGCCGAACTGGTCGACGGCGAAACTGTCGGTCGAGCCCACAAGGTACGCGCTGCCGTCGGCGGCTGTGGCCACACCGGTTGCGACATCCGCGCCGGTTCCACCCCATGTGGTCTCCGTGAGCAGGACTTGCCCGCGCGCCGTTGCCGCCGCGAGCACCAGCAGGAACAAGCCCAAGCCTGCAATCAGCGCCTTCCCGACCGCGATTCCATTCGGTGACGCGAACGGCGGCGAGACTTCGGTCGACACTGCGGCAGAGATCGGGATTGGTCGCCGCCACTCGCGCCGTCCTGCGTCGCCGGGTGAATTCCATTTCATTGTCGGGTCCCCATGTTTTGCAGAATTGAACCATCGGCGATTCCCGACGGTGGAACGATGGCCGACTAGTGAGTTCCGTTCTGTCTCCAAAAGGTTCACGAGAGGCGCGAAGCGACTCTCACGACTGAAGTGATGTGAGCGTCATGGCCGGCCGGGCATCTTGAATCATATTTCCCGGACCGACAGAATCCTCCTACTTTCAAGAAAATCCGCTCGCAACCGCAGGTGCAACGAAACCTTTTTGTACTCGACTGGAGCGTACTGCTTGCCGGAACCTGGAAACGAGCGTATGCGGAAGCCCATGCCTAGAGGAGTATGGTCCGTTGGCGCCTATTTATTCCGAACGAGCGGTTGTCTGGTGGAATCAGTAGGCTCTTGCGCGGAAACCTTCGATCTGCGTCGCGCCTCAGCTGGGCAAATTCATCTTGCGCAGAAATGCCGTGTAGCGAGGATCGCCAGCCATATTCTTGAACAGGGTGCTCGCCGACAATTTCAGGGAGGCCCACATCTTTCTGCTTATAGGCTCGTTCGAGCCATTCAAACGCAAGGTCGTCCTCGCCGCGATATGCATAGGTCATAGCCACCGAGTACGCACTTCTATCAGCCCAGTGGTCAATTGCCGCTTTCAGCGCCAAATCTGCCTCAGCCCCGCGACCGGCAGCTTGCAAAACAATAGGGAGGCCCATGAGTCGCGATTCGTCATCAGCGTCTCGGTGGACAATTGTCAGCGCCTCCTCAGGCCTACCCAGCGCCAATACTGTCTTAGCGAGGTACTCTCGAGCCCACGCGTAACTCTCTTCTAACTCGAGGAGCTGCCGATATACACGCTCGGAATCTTCGAACCGACCCGCATGGTAATAGGTCAGTCCGAGATGAAAAACCGCGGTGGAGTCCAGAGGGTTGCGTACTAGCACTGCGCGAAGCTGCCGCTCCGCGTCGTTCCAACGGCCGAGAGTTCGCGAAAGAATGCCGGCTATCAGCAGCCCTGACGTATCTGTGGGACTGATCGCAAGCGCACGCTGCGCTTCCCGCCTCGCAGCCGACAAGTCCCAGTCGAACTAAAGATTGATATACCCCAGATATGCATGCGCAATCGAAAGATCCGGACTCAGCTGTAATGCATGCTGCGTCAGCTGCCGTGCCTGTTCCCATCCTTCAAGAATTGGCAGAAAAGTCGGACGGCGCTGGACTGCCTCGGATTCAGACTTGGTGGGCCGTGGTGGGATCGAACCACCGACCAACTGGTTAAAAGCCAGATGCTCTACCACTGAGCTAACGGCCCGCTCGGGTCGCGAATGATACCCGATCGACTCCCGCCAGGCCCGCTACTCCCGGTCGAGGTCCAGCTTCACGTTTTGCGCGGTGATCCGCACGACTGTCAGCGCGAAGTCAGGTTGCTGGCGCGTCGCCTTGCTGATGTGAACGGTGGCGTTGCGATCCTTCTTCACCCGGTAAGTGGCGCCGAGCGCGGCCTCGAAGGCGCCGCGGGCCACGGCGGCAATTTCATTATCCGTCTGGTTCGCGCCAACCGGAACCGAGACGGTAGTCGAGCTCGCGCCGACCGGCGCAACCAGGAATTCGATGGACCCATCGGACTGTGCGGTCTCACTGAATTCGATTTGCCATCCGTTCGAAGGCCGCTGGGACTTCGGCACGCCGTCGTCGCCGAACATCGAGCAACCCGCGCACAGGGCGAGCGCCAGCAAGATGCCGCCGGTCATCCGGCATTCAGCGGTAGCGCGTCGGATCGGCAATGCCCGCCTCCCGGAAGCCGTCCCGCCGCAGGCGGCAGCTGTCGCACAGGCCGCAGGCGCGGCCCTCGCCATCCGGCTGGTAGCAGGACACGGTCATGCCGTAGTCGAGGCCCAGCGCCGCGCCACGGCGGATGATGCCAGCCTTCGAAAGTTCGATCAGCGGTGCATGGATGGTCATTGCCTTTCCTTCGACCGCCGCGCGCGTCGCGAGGTTCGCGAGGTACTCGAACGCGCGGATGAACGCCGGCCGGCAGTCAGGATACCCGGAGTAATCGACCGCGTTCACGCCGATGTAGATGTGCTGCGCGCCGAGCACCTCGGCGAAGCCGAGCGCACAGGCGAGGAATACCGTGTTGCGCGCCGGGACGTAGGTCACGGGGACACCCGTGCCCGACGATTCCGGCACGGCAATGGACAAGTCCGTCAACGCCGAGTGACCGAACTCGCCGATTGGCATCGCGAGCACGCGGTGCTCTGCGGCTCCCAGCGACTGCACGACGCGCCGCGCAGCATCGAGCTCGACGGCGTGGCGCTGCCCATAGTGGAATGAAAGCGCATGGCACTCGTGCCCCCGCTCTCGCGCAATGGCGAGAGTGGTCGCCGAATCGAGGCCGCCGGAGACGAGCACGACCGCGGCGGTCCCTGCGAGGCCGGCGGACTCAGCGTCCGGGGACGTCACCCCAGAGAACCTTGTGCAGCTGGACCTGGAAGCGCACTGGCAGCCGGTCCGCGAGGATCCAGTTCGCGAGCTGGGCGGCCGGCAATTGCTGGTAGCTCGGCGAGAACAGCACCTGGCAACGCGCGTCGAGCCGCTCGCCGGTGACGCGGTCACGGCTCCACTCGTAGTCCGCCCGGTCGCAGATCACGAATTTCAGCTGGTCCGTCCTGCGGATGGCGTGCACAGCGAGATCGAGGTTCCTGCGGGACTCTCCGGAGCCGGGAGTCTTGACGTCGATCACGCGCACGACGCGCCCGTCGACCTCGCTCGAGTCGATCGCACCGCTGGTTTCGAGCGAGACCCGGAAGCCGGCCTCGCACAGCACCGTGAGGAGCGTGAGGCAGCTGCGCTGTGCGAGCGGCTCACCGCCGGTGACGCACACGAAACGCGCACGCGACTCGCGCGCCTCATCGACGAGCCGGGCCACCGTGCGCCATTCGCCGCCGTGGAACGCGTAGGCGGTGTCGCAGTATCGGCAGCGCAGCGGGCAACCGGTCAGGCGAATGAAGAAAGTCGGCCAGCCGACGGCATCCGCCTCGCCCTGGAGCGACAGAAACGTCTCGGTGATGCGGAGTCGGGCGGCCGCCGGGACCGCCGAAAGCTCGGCGGACATGTTGCCTTCCTCAGTTGCCGCCGTCGTTGCCGATGCGCTCGAGGCGGGCTTTCGCCTCAGCGGCCGCCGGCGTATCCGGGAACTCCTGGACCACGCGCGCGAGTGCCGTGCGCGCAGGCCCCGGATGCTTGAGCTCGGCCTGGCAGAACCCGACCTTCAGGAGTGCATCCGGCGTCTTGCGGTTGCCGGGATAGTCTTTCAGCAGGCCTTCGAATGCCGAAAGCGCTGCCGGATAGTCGCGCCGCACGTAGTAGGCCTCACCCAGCCAGTACATCGCGTTTGGTGCCAGCTCGTGCTGCGGGTTCTTCGCCAGGAAATCCTTCAGAGCGATCGTCGCCTCGTCGTACTTGCCGTCCTTCATCAGGTTGAAAGCCGCCTGGTACTGCGCTTCCGCTCCGCCCGCCGGCACGCTTGCCTGGGCTGCGGTCATGGCGGCTTCGGCAGCGCGCAGGCGCGTGTCGAGGTCCACGTATTGGTCCTTCTGCTGCGATCGCGCGCGCTCGAGGTCACGTTGCATGGTGTCGATGTCGCCGCGGAGCTTTCTCACCTCGTCGGTCAGCACTTCGATCTGCCGCGACATCTCCACCAGGCCCTGGTTCTCGAGCTGGCGCTCCACGGCGCTCATCCGGGACTCGAGCATGTCGAGGCGCTCGTTCTTCGACTGCGCAAGCGCCGGACCTGCGGTAATTCCCATGGCGAGCGCGACGGCGATGATGCTGCGGGAGCCCATCCCGGAACCCCTACCTGCCGTACACCAGCTCGACGCGCCGGTTCTTCTCATAGGCAGCCTCATCGCTGCCGGCGACTGCAGGCCGCTCCTCGCCGTAACTGACGGTCGTCAGCTGCGTGTCCTGCGCGCCTTGCAGCATCAGCGCACGGCGCACGGCCTGTGCCCGGCGTTCGGCAAGGGCGATGTTGTACTCGCGCGAGCCACGCTCGTCCGTGTGGCCCTCGAGCCGGATCTTGACGGCGCTCGCCCCAGCCAGGTACTTGGCGTGCGAAGTGATGAGTGAGGCGTACTCGGGCCGGATGTCGCTGCGGTCGAAGTCGAAATAGATGATGTGCGCGACGCCCGCCGGACCGCCGGTTGGGCTCCCGGAGGCGCCCGGCAGCTCACGGCCTTCGCCGATCTGTCCCTCGCCCTGGCCCGCCGCGGTGCCGCTCTGCTCGGCCGTCGATCCCGCACCTTCGGGGACGGTGGTCGGCTTCTTGGCGCAGCCGGCCAGCATCAGCGCGCCCAGCAGGATCCAGAGGACAGACAACGCTCGCATCGCTCGCACTCCTTGGTTCATCGGTAGGGCTCCAACGTGCCGCGTCCTTCTAACACAGGCGCCACGGGGCGTCACGCCCGCTAATTGAGGAACGGGGACCAGGCCGGTTCCCGGAGCTCGCCGCTGCTTGCGGCAATCTGGCGCTGGATGCGCCCGTCGCTCGAGACGATGGCCAAAGTGTCCCGGCCGCTCACGCGGCTGGTGTAAAGGATGTCCGCGCCGTTGGGCGCGATCGACGGCGACTCGTCGAGCTGGCCGCTGCTCAGCACCTGCAGGGTGCCCTGCTTCGCGTCTACCGCACCGATGCGGTATGCGCCGCGGTCGAGCGTGACGACGGCGAGCGCATTGCCGTCGGGGGCGACGCGCGGGCGCGCGTTGTAGCTCCCGTCATAGGTGACGCGGCGCGGACGTGCACCCGCGTCCAGGCCGACTGCGTAGATCTGCGGCGCGCCGGCTCGGTCCGAAGTGAAATAGAGCGAGCGCCCGTCCGTCGACCAGGCCGGCTCCGTGTCGATGGCGGGGTCGTCCGTCACCCGTTTGAGCGCCTGGGTACCGAGATCGAGCACATAGACGTCCACGTTGCCGTCGCGTTGTGAAAGCGCGAGTGCGAGTTGCTTGCCGTCGGGCGAGAAGCTTGGCGCACCGTTGATGCCGGCTTTCGCAGACACCCGGACCTGCTGGCCGGTGGTCAGGGTCTGAACGTAAACCGCGGCGAGACCCGTGTGGAAGGAGACATAGGCAAGCGAACGGCCGTCCGGCGACCAGGCCGGCGACATGATCGGGTCCGGCGACCCGAACACCGTGTATTCGTTGGCGCCGTCAGAATCGGCGACGACCAGGCGATAGCTGCGCTTGGTCACCGGCCCTTCGACCGCGACGTAGGCGATGCGTGTCGCGAAGGCCCCGCGCACGCCGAGGATCTTCTCGTACACCGCGTCGGCGACGCGATGGCTTGCGCGCCGGAGCGCCTTGCCGTCGACCGGCATGGTCGTGCCGAGGAGGCGCTCGCCGTTCGCGATTGAAACGAGCTCGTAGCGAAGCTCAAAGCGGCCTTCCGCCGCCGGTGAGAGCTTCCCGACCAGCACGTAATCCACCTTCAGCATGCGCCAGTCAGCAGCGTCCACCTCGCTCGCCGTCTGTGGCTGCTCGATGAGCTGCTCGCGCTTCAGCGCCCGGAAGCGCCCGCTGCGCTCGAGGTCGGACTGGACCGTCGCCGCGATGTCCCAGGGCGCCTGGCCGCTGCCCTCCCAGGCAAGGGGCACAATGGCAATCGGGACCGACTCCGCCATGCCACGCAGGATCTGGACAGTCAATTGGGCGCTCGCCTGGCTCATGGGCCAGGCCAGTGCGCAGAGCAACAGCAAGGCGCGTCGGAAGATCACCGTCGGTTCTCCTTAGGCGTAAATACGAGCTCGACTTCTCGTTCGAAAAGCGAGGGTTCCGGCGGCGCAGGCAGGGGCGAGGCGTTCCGCACCGCGGTCTCGATCGACTGACGCACCGCGGCATTGCCGTTACAGGTGCCAAATCGCATGCCCGTTACCTCGCCTCCCGGAATCTGCGTCACGTAAATGGTACAACTGAGCCCGGCCGCGACGCCCGGCGGCTCGTACCAGCGTTGCTCGACGTGCACCTGGATCGCGCGCACGTAACTTGCCTTCAGACTTTGGAAGCCGGCGCTGGTTCGGGTCTCCTCTTCCGCGAGCTTCGCGCGCAGGTCCGATTCCCGTGAGTCGCGATCGCGCTTTTCCTGCGCCGCTCGCTTCTTCTCGGTCGCCGCCTTCTCGTCGGCCTTGCGCTTTGCATCGGCTTCCGCTTTCGCTTCCGCCTTCGCTTTGGCCTCGGCTTCGGCCTTCACCTTCTGCTCCGCCTCGATCTTCGCCTGTTCCTCGGCGCGCTGCTTCTCCTGTTCCTGCTCAATGCGCTCCTGCTCCAGCCGCTTCTCTTCTGCCTCGGCCGCCGCGCGCTCGCGCGCCTCGTCCTGGACGCGCTGTTCGTCCTCGCGTTTGCGTCCGGCTGCCTGCAGGACCGCGTCGTCGACGACCACCGCGTCGATCGGCAGGATCACGGGCTGCTCGTCGCGCTTCGGCAGCGACAGGCCGAAGATCAGGAGGGCCGCGAGCACCGCATGCAGCGCAATCGACCAGCCGACGGGCGCGATGGGTGGCCGCAAGGTGCTGCTCATCGCTTGCGCTCGAGCTCCTCGAGCGCTCGCACCGCCTTCGGGTCGGTCAGGAACCCGATCTTGGTGGCGCCCGCCTGCTGCAGGAGCACCATGCCGCGCACCACGCTGCCGTACGGGACGCGCTCGTCCGCCTTCACCAGTACCGGTGTGTCCGGCTCGCGACCGAGCACTGCGCCGGCTCGGCGCGCGACCTCGGCCTCGTTGACGGGACTATCCTCGTCGCCGCCGATGTTCAGGTAGTAACGGCCGTCGCGATCCACCGACAGCACGAGCGGCTCGCGGTCCTTGAGGAGCTGCGGGTCGATGGGCTTCGCGTCGGCGTCGGGGAGCTCAACCTGCACGCCTTGCGTGAGGAGCGGCGCGGTGATCATGAAGATGATGAGGAGCACGAGCATCACGTCGATATAGGGCACGACGTTGATCTCCCCCATCAGCTTGCGGCCGCGCTTGTGGACGGGCATCTCAGGTCCTCCCGGATGCGTGCCGCTGGAGCAGGGTCGAGAACTCGTCCATGAAGGCGTCGTAACGAAGCTCGAGCCGGCTCACCTTGTCCGCGTACCGGTTATAGGCGACGACGGCGGGAATCGCAGCGAAGAGTCCCGCTGCAGTCGCGATGAGGGCTTCCGAGATGCCTGGCGCGACCATCGCGAGCGTCGCCTGCTGCGCATCGCCGAGGCCCTGAAAGGCGCCCATGATGCCCCACACGGTGCCGAAGAGGCCGACGTAAGGACTCGTCGAGCCAACCGTCGCGAGCGTCGCAAGGCTCGCCTCGAGCCGGTCGATCTCGCGTAGCTGCGCGACGCGCATCGTGCGCCGCACACCCTCGAGAAGCTCTGCCGCAGGAACCGACTGCGAGCGCAGCCGCGTGAACTCGCCGAAGCCCGCCTCAAAGATGCTCTCCATCCCGACTGGCGGCTTGTTGCGCGCGCCGATCTGGCGGTAGAGCTTGCCGAGGTCGCCGCCGGACCAGAACGTGCCCTCGAACTTGTTTGCTTCGCTTTCCGCCTGAGACAGCAACCGCCGCTTGCGGAAGATGATGGTCCAGGAACTGAGCGACGCGAGCAGCAGCATCGCGATGATGACTTTGACGACCGGTCCGGCCTGGAGGATCAGCTGGAGGATCGAGTGCGAATCATTCAAGGCGATTACCTTCAGAATTGCGCGGTCAGGGCTTTCGGCAGTGGCCGCGGCCGGAGGCTGTCGGAGGCGAGGCAGGCGGCGCGAATGGTCGCGCTGATGAGATGATCTCCTTCGCCGCGCGCACGGTGGATGTCCTGTCCGAGGACGACCGATGCGCCGCGCAATTCCTCGAGCTTCACCGACACGACGAGCTCGTCGTCGAATCGCGCCGGGCGATGGTAGCGGATGTTCGCTTCGACCACGACGAACTGCAGGCGTTCTTGCTGGAGCAGCGCCACCTGGTCGATGCCGAGGGCGCGCAGCCACTCGCTGCGTGCGCGCTCCAGAAACTTGAGGTAGCTCGCGTAGTAGACGACGCCTCCGGCATCGGTGTCCTCCCAGTAGACCCGCACCGGGATCGTGAAGACTCCCAAGGCGCGTACCCTAGCCGCGGAACAGCGGCAGGCTGCCGCCGCCGGCCAGAGACTGCGGCAGCTCACGTCCGAAATGGCGCCAGGCGGCAGCCGTCGCGACTCGCCCGCGAGCCGAGCGCACGAGGAAGCCCTGCTGGATCAGGAAAGGCTCGACGACGTCCTCGAGCGTGTCGCGCTCTTCGCCGAGCGTCGCGGCAAGGCTGTCGATGCCGACCGGTCCGCCTGAGAACTTCTCGATGACAGTCAGCAGGAAGCGGCGATCGAGAACATCGAAGCCCTCAAGGTCGACCTCGAGCAGGTCGAGCGCGCCATTTGCCACCTCGGCGTCGATCCGGCCCGACGCCTTCACTTCCGCGTAGTCGCGGACGCGGCGCAGGAGGCGATTCGCGATGCGCGGCGTGCCGCGCGAGCGCTGGGCGAGCCCCGTCGCGCCGGCTTCGTCGATGGAAAGCCCGAGGATGCCTGCGGCACGCAGGATGATCTGCCGGAGCTCGTCGCGCCCGTAGAAGTCGAGCCGCTGCACGATGCCGAAGCGATCGCGGAGCGGCGACGTCAGGAGGCCCGCGCGCGTTGTCGCGCCGACCAGCGTGAACGGTGGCAGGTCAAGCTTGATCGAGCGCGCCGCCGGGCCCTCGCCGATCATGATGTCGAGCTGGAAGTCCTCGAGCGCCGGGTAAAGGATTTCCTCGACGACGGGGCTCAGCCGATGGATCTCGTCCACGAACAGCACATCGCGCGGCTGCAGGTTCGTGAGAATTGCGGCGAGGTCGCCGGGGCGCTCGAGCACCGGGCCGGAAGTCTGCCGCAGGCCGACACCGAGCTCGTGGGCGACGATGTGCGCCAGCGTTGTCTTGCCGAGGCCGGGCGGGCCGAAGATCAGCACGTGGTCGAGCGCGTCGTTCCGTCGCCGCGCGGCCTCGATGAAGATGCTCATCTGCTGCTTGACGGCAGCCTGGCCGATGTATTCGTCCAGCCGGCGCGGCCGGACGCTGCGCGCGATTTCCTCGTCCTCGCGCGTCGCCGTCGCCGCCGTGACCCGGTCCTGCTCGATCATGGGCGTGATCCTACCGGGCTGCCGCCTGCAATGCGCGACGGATCAGCTCTTCGGTCGCGGCGCCCTCCTGATCCACGCTCTGTAGGAGGCGATTCACCTCCACGGGCCGATATCCGAGCGCGACCAAGGCGGCGTAGGCCTCGGCGCGCGCGCCGCCGTCCGCGCGGGTCGACGCAGCGGGCATCTGCCCGAGTGCACGGATGCGGTCCCGCATCTCGACGAGGAGACGCTCGGCAGTCTTGCGGCCGATCCCGGGGATGCGCGTCAGGGCATCCGCGTCCTGCGCCTCGACGCAGCGCATGAACGTGTCGACGTCGATGCCCGAGAGCAGCGCGAGACCGATCTTGGGGCCGATACCGGTCACGCGCAGCAGGTCGCGGAACAGGCGGCGCTCGTCCTCGGTGGCGAAGCCGTAGAGCAGGTGAGCATCTTCGCGCACCACGAGATGCGTGTGCAGCTCGACCTCCGCCCCCAGTTCCGGCAACCGGTAGAACGTCGACATGGGCGCTTCGAGCTCGTAGCCGACGCCGTTGACGTCCACGATGAGCGCCGGTGGCGCCTTGCGCACGAGGCGCCCGCGCAGGTGGCCGATCACCGGCCGCTGCCTGCGCGACCGTGCGCACCGTTCCGGTGCTGGGCATGGCAGATTGCGATGGCGAGCGCATCGGCCGCGTCGGCGCTCAGGCGGCCCTGGAGCGACAGCAGCGACTTGATCATGTGCATGACCTGGGTCTTTTCGGCACCGCCAGTTCCAGTCACCGTCTGCTTAACGGCGCGCGGCGCGTATTCGAACACCGGGGCCCCGCCATGGCAGGCGCCGCAGAGCGCGGCGCCGCGCGCCTGGCCCAGCTTCAGCGCGCTGTCGGGATTGCGGTGCAGGAAGACGCGCTCGATGGCGATCTCGGCGGGCAAGTAGGCGTCGACAAGCTCGGTCACGTGGCGGTGGATCTCGAGGAGGCGCCCTGCCATCGCCCCGTTGCCGACCCGAATGCAGCCGCTCGCGACGTAGCGGACACCCTGCCGGCCGACGTCCACGACGCCGTAACCCGTGATCCGCGATCCGGGATCGAGGCCGAGGATGCGCACCATGGGAGTTATGATAGCCATTCGCCATGAAGACGACGACCACGGTAGCGGCCGCCGGCGCGGCCGCGCTCGATCAATTTCGCGCTTCGCTCGACGCCACGGACCCGGCGGCTGACGGCTGGGCGGCTGCACGCCAGCAGGGGGACGAGACCGCGGCCATCCTCGCTGCGCTCGATGCCGAGCGCGACATCGTTGCGGGCGCCCTGCTCCATCCGCTGCTCGCGCGCGGTTACCTCACGCGGCCGGAGGCGGTACGGCGATTTGGTGAGCCCGCAACCTCGCTCGGCGAGGAACTCGGCCGTCTCGGCGAGTTCCGGGCTGGCGCGCATTGGACGCCGGGACGCGGCCTGTCGGTCGGCCAGGCCGACGCCCTGCGCCGGATGCTGCTCGCGGTCGTCACCGATCCGCGGCTCGTGCTCGTGCGGCTCGCCGAGCAGTTGCGGCGCATGCGGCGCGCACGCGAGCTTCCCGAAACCGAGCGGCTGCACCTCGCGTGGGAGACGCGCGAGATCTTTGCGCCGCTCGCGAACCGGCTCGGCATCTGGCAGCTGAAGTGGGAGCTCGAGGACCTCGCCTTCCGTCACCTCGAACCTACCGAGTACCGGCGCATCGCGGGCTGGCTCAACGAGTCGCGCGTCGACCGCGAAAAGTACATTGACACGGTCATCGCCGAGATCTCGGGCGAGCTCGCGCGCGCCGGGATCGCGGCCGAGGTGATCGGGCGGCCCAAGCACATCTACAGTATCTGGCGGAAGATGCACCGCAAGAACCTCGCCTTCGAGCAGGTCTTCGACGTCCGAGCCGTGCGCATCATCACGGGCTCACTCGAGGATTGCTATGCGGCGCTCGGCGTCGTGCATGGGCGCTGGCACTACATCCCCGGCGAGTTCGACGACTACATCGCGACGCCGAAGGACAACCTGTACCGCTCCCTGCATACCGCGGTACTGGGGCCCTCGGCGGTGCCGGTCGAGATCCAGATCCGCACGCGCGAGATGCACGATCACGCCGAGCTCGGCGTCGCGGCGCACTGGCGCTACAAGGAAGGCGCCGCCCGCGACGCCGCTTACGACCGCAAGATCGAGTGGCTGCGCGAGCTCCTGGCGCCCGCCTCGGAAACTGAAAGCGACAGCGACTTCCTGAGCCGCGTGCGCGCGGACCTCTTCGACGACCGTGTGTATGCGCTGACGCCCAAGGGCCAGGTCGTGGACCTGCCGAGCGGCTCGACACCGATCGATTTCGCTTACCACGTGCACACGGAGCTCGGGCACCGCTGCCGCGGCGCGCGGGTTAACGGTCGGCTCGTGCCGCTCAACCACCGCCTGACCAATGGCGAGGTCGTCGAGATCATCGGTGGCAAGCAATCGAAGCCGAGCCGCGACTGGCTCATCGAGCGCGAGGGCTTCCTCGCGTCGCCGCGCAGCCGCGCGAAGGTACGGGCCTGGTTCAAGCGGCGCAACCTCGGCGAGAACCAGCGCGAGGGACGCGAGATCTTCGAGCGTGAGCTCAATCGGCTGGGTGCGGAAAACGCGCTGACCTCGGATCTCATTGGCGAATTCGGGCTCACGAGCGCGGAAGCGCTGCACCTTGCGCTCGGCTCGGGAGAGCTGCCGCTCTCGCAGGTTACGCACGCCATCGAGCGCCGCCTGCGCGGGAAGGCGCCACCGCCGCCCGGCGCCGACCTGCCGCCCATCGGCCCCATTCGCCGCGACCAGGCGCCGGACATCCAGGTCGAAGGTGTCGGCGACCTGCTGTCGACTCACGCGCGCTGCTGCAATCCGGTGCCGCCTGAGCCGATCACGGGTTACGTCACCGTCGGCCGCGGCATAACGCTGCATCGCACCGGGTGCCGGAACCTCGCGCGCCTGGCGGCCCGTTCGCCGCAGCGGCTCCTGCAGGTCGATTGGGGGAAGTCCGCGGGCCGCCGCTATCCGGTCGAGATCGTCGTCCACGCGATGGACCGGCGCGGGCTCCTGCGTGACATCACGACCGTCGTCGCCGAGGAGCACATCAATATCGAGCGGCTCGCCTCGCAAGGCGACCCTGCGCAAGGCAGCGCCGACTTGTCGCTGCGCGTTGCCGTGAGTCGGCTCGAGGACCTTTCCCGCTTGCTTGCGCGCCTAACGGCGATGCCGGGCATTATCAGTGCAAGGCGTCGCATGTAGTTAACGTACAGCTCAATGCGTGTAAACGCTCCATCGGTGGTGTGGTAAGGACAACAGAATTCGCCAGGCCATTCGAACCAACCATTAACAATTCGGGCCTGGTTTTGCTGGGAGAACATCGCGGGTCAAAGTTAGGGGGAGACCATGAATGTGAATCGCTGGATATCGATTGCCGCAATCGGAGCTCTTGGACTAACAACCGGATGCGCCTCAATGCCGAATTTGAAAGTCGGCTACTACCTCTCAAAGGCAGAGCTGTCCGCAATCGTCACCCAAACGGCCGTGTGCACCGCGGACAATATTCCAATCGTTGCGACAGATGTGAAATGGGAACCTGCATATTGGCAGGACAAGGATAGGTTGTACGAAATCGATCTTTCGAAACTAGGAAGTGGAATAAGCAAAGCTGATGCCGCGCTTGAATTTTATGGCGACGGTCGCCTCAAGTCGTTTAACACCACTCAAACCGGGCAAGGTCAAAGCGTTCTCCAGGCCGCATTGAAGTTTGCGGTCGCCGCAACAGCAGTCGAAGCAACGCAAATCACCAGCCAATCCGAAGCTTGTGATGCTCTGCGAAAGTTTGCCGGCGAGGCAAAGGCGCTAACGCTGATTCGACGCGGAACTACGCACTTTTTGGATTATCCGCTTGAATCAAGCCGAAAAAGTTTCACCGTCGACCAAGTCTCATTGCCATCGGCACAGTTCCAACAGGTTGAGGCAATTTTTGGGCAAATAACGGGTTACTTTGAGAAATTGCGTGACGCTCCAATCGTACATGACCTAGCGAAGAATAATCGGGGCCCCACACTCACACTTGTTCAGCCGGCGGAAGTGGCTGTCACGATTAATCTTACAAACGGCGACAAGACCGAAAGAAATTGGACCACGAGCATGTTTGTCCCACAGCTGGGGAGTGAGTATCACTTGCCGCTTCAGAAAGCACCGTGGTTCGGAGAAAACGTTATGGAAGTGGCTTTGGATCCGAGCGGTATGGTCACCAAGCTGCGGTATTCAGGGAACCCAGATGCAGCCGGGGCACTTACGGTACTAACAGATCTACGTGGCGCAACTGATGGCGAAACGACTACCGAGAAGGCCGGGCGGTTGAAAGCAGAAGCTGACTTAATACTTCAGCAGCACCGCTTGGTAATGTGTCGAGCAGATCCGAGCAAATGCACCCCTTAAATGCCAAAGTTTGCATCGGAAGACGCTCGGCAAAAAATCCAATTGAGACTTGGTACGCTAAGCGAGCGTCAACGATTGGGAATGTCGATCGCTCGCTTGTCGGCCGCGAGCGCGGCCTCGTGGACGGCCTCTGACAGCGTCGGGTGCGCATGGATCGTCCGCTGCAGGTCCTCGCTGCTCGCGGAGTACTCCATCGCAAGCACGGCCTCCGCGATCAGCTCGCCCGCCATTGCCCCGATGATGTGGATGCCGAGGATCTCGTCGCTTCCGGCGTCCGAGACGACCTTGCAGAACCCGACACCCGCTTCCATCGCCTTGGCACGTCCGCTGGCGGCAAACGGGAAGCTCCCGGTCTTCACGGTACGGCCCGCCGCTTTCGCCTGCTCTTCGGACTGACCGACCCAGGCGATTTCCGGCGCCGTGTAGATCACGGAGGGAATCACGTTGTAATTGACGTGGCCATACTGGCCGGCGATGAGGTCCGCGACGGCAACGCCCTCCTCCTTCCCCTTGTGCGCCAGCATCGGCCCGCGCACGCAATCGCCGATGGCCCAGACACCTTCCGCCCCTGTCTTGCAGTGATCGTCCACCTGGATGAAACCCTTGACATCGAGAACGACGCCGGTGCCATCGGCCAGCAGGTCCTTCGTGAACGGCCTGCGGCCGATCGCGACGATCACGCGGTCGACGACGAGCGACTGCGTACCGCTTGCGTCCGCGTAGCTGACATGCACACCGTCCTTCCCGACCTTTGCGCCCGACACTTTGGCGCCAAGCCGGATGTCGAGGCCGAGCTTCTTGAAATGCCGCATCGCCTCCTTCGCGAGCGCGCCGTCCGCCATGGGCAGGAACTGCTCGAGCGCCTCCAGCACCACGGTCTCCGCGCCGAGGCGGCGCCAGACGCTGCCGAGCTCGAGCCCGATCACGCCGGCGCCGATCACGCAGAGCCGCTTCGGCACCGCTTCGAATTCGAGCGCACCCCACGAATCGACCACGTTCTTGCCATCGAAGTCGACGCCGCGCAGCGGCATCGGCTCGGAGCCTGAGGCAATGACGACGTTTTTTGCCTGCAGCGTCTTCTTCGATCCGTCGCTGCCCGTGAATTCGACCTTGCGGCCCGGAAACAGCTTTCCATGTCCCGTGAGCGGCGTGACACCGGCAGCCTTGAGAAGTCCCAGGATGCCCTGCGTCATACCCTTGACGATCGTCGCCTTGCGCTTCTGCATCTGGCCGACGTCAATGCCGACGCCTTCGACTTTCACGCCGTGCGCGGCGAATTCGTGTTGCGCCCGATGGTAGAGCTCGGTGGATTCGAGCAAGGCCTTTGAAGGAATGCAGCCGGCGTTGAGGCAGGTGCCGCCGAACGCGTTGCTGCCGTCCCGGTTCTTCCATTCGTCGATGCACGCGACTGATAGCTTGTTCTGCGCCGCACGCAGCGCCGCGGGGTAACCTGCCGGCCCGCCGCCGATGACGATGACGTCGAAACTGTCAGCCATGTTGAACCGTCCTCAGACTTGAAGCAGGAGCCGCGCGGGATCCTCGAGCGCTTCCTTGACCACCACCAGGAACTGCACCGCCTCGCGGCCGTCGATGATGCGGTGGTCGTAGGTCAGCGCGACGTACATCATCGGCCGCACGACGACTTGGCCGTCCACGACAACCGGCCGCTCCTGAATCTTGTGCATGCCGAGAATGGCGCTTTGCGGGGCGTTCAGGATGGGCGTCGACATCAGCGACCCAAACACGCCGCCATTCGTGATGGAGAACGTCCCGCCCGTCAGCTCCTCGATCGTGATCGTGCCGTTCCGGGCGCGCTCGGCGAAGCCGGCGACTGCCTTCTCGATCGACGCAAAATCCATGCGATCCACATCGCGCATTACGGGAACGATCAGTCCACGGTCGGTGGAGACGGCCATGCCGATGTCGTAGTACTCGTGATAGACGATGTCGCTGCCTTCGACCGAAGCGTTCACGACGGGAAAGCGACGGAGCGCCTCAATGCAAGCCTTGGCAAAGAAGGACATGAAGCCGAGGCGCACGCCGTGGCGTTTCTCGAACGCCTCCTTGTAGCGGGCGCGCAGCGCCATCAAAGCCTGCATGTCCACCTCGTTGAAGGTCGTCAGGAGGGCGGCCGTGGCCTGGGCCTCGACGAGTCGTTGCGCGATCCGCGCGCGCAGCCGCGACATCGGCACGCGCTGGTCCACGCGTCCGGCTGCCGGCGCCGCAGCGGGTGCTTGCGGTGCGGCCTCCAGGTGGTGCGCGACGTCGCTCTTGGTGATCCGGCCGTCGCGGCCGCTGCCGGCGATCTGCTGCGCCGACAGCTTGTTCTCCTCGACAAGGCGGCGCGCCGCAGGCGAGAGCTTGCCGCCGCCCTCATCCTTCCTGGGCGCGGCCGCAGCCGGTGAAGGAGCCGACGCCGTCTCGGGCTTCTTCACTTCAGCTGGCTTTTTCGGCTCGGTCTTCTGAGCTGACTTCAGTGCTGACGCAGCCCCGCCAGCCTGCTCCTCGATGACCGCAAGCAGCTCCCCGCTCGTCACGGTGGTGCCGGCCTTCTTGTCCAGCGACTTGACGACACCCGTCGCCGGTGCGGGCACTTCGAGTACGACCTTGTCGGTCTCGAGGTCAGCGAGGTTCTCGTCGCGCGCAACCGTCTCGCCCACCTTCTTGTGCCAGGCGACGAGCGTCGCATCGGCGACGGATTCCGGGAGCTGCGGAACGCGAACTTCGGTCGTCATGCGTCCTTCCCGTGAAGCGCGGCGGCCACCAGGGTTTCCTGCTGGTGCTGGTGAATTGCGAAGAGGCCGGTCGCCGGCGCCGCCGCTCCTTCGCGGCCAGCATAGTGCAGCGTCCGCTTCTCTTCGAGCGGCGCCTGCAAGCGATGCCGGATCTGGTACCAGGCGCCCTGGTTCTGTGGCTCTTCCTGGCACCAGACGATCTCGCCCGCCTTTGCATAGCGCTCGAGGACCGCGTGGTAGTCCTCGATCGGAAATGGATAGAGCTCCTCGATGCGTACAATCGCGACGTCGTCCAGCTTGTCCGTGCGGCGTCGCTCGAGCAGATCGAAATAGACCTTGCCGCTGCAGAAAACGACGCGTCGCACCTTGCCGGCATCGATCGGGTCCACATCGTCGATGACGCGCTGGAACTCGCCGTCCGTGAGGTCCGACATCGTCGAGACCGACTGCTTGTGCCGGAGGAGGCTCTTCGGCGTCATGACGATGAGCGGCTTTCGCAGCGCCCGGAGCGACTGCCGGCGCAGCATGTGGAACATCTGTGCCGGCGTCGAGGGTACGCAGACCTGGTGATTCATTTCGGCAGAGAGCTGCAGGAATCGCTCGAGGCGCGCCGAACTGTGTTCCGGCCCTTGCCCCTCGTAGCCGTGGGGCAGGAAAAGCGTAACGCCGCACAGGCGGCTCCATTTCGCTTCCCCGGACGTGATGAACTGGTCGACGATCACCTGCGCGCCGTTCACGAAGTCGCCGAATTGCGCTTCCCAGATCACCAGCGTCGTAGGGTCGGTCGTCGAATAGCCGTACTCGAAGCCAAGCACGGCCTCTTCCGAAAGCGTCGAGTCGGTGACGCGGAATCGGGCTTTGTCCTTCGCGACGCGCGCGAGCGGGATGTCCATCTTGCCGGTTGCCTGGTCGTGCAAAACAGCATGGCGGTGAAAGAACGTGCCGCGCTGCGTGTCCTGTCCAGTCAGGCGGATGTCGCAGCCGTCTGTCAGGAGCGTCGCATAGGCCATCGTCTCTGCGGCGCCCCAGTCGAGCGGAATCTCATCGGCATACATGCGAGCACGGTCGTCAATTATCCGCGCAACGCGCGGGTGCAGCGTGAAGCCTGCCGGCGGCTTGGTTAGCGTCTTCGCGAGGACGTCGAGCTGGGCACGCTCGACCGATGTCTTCACCTTTTCCGCTGCGTCCGCGGCGAGGTGCCGGCTCCAGTCCACCGTGAATTTATTGCCAGTGTGGCCTGCGAAAGCGCGCGCCTGAGGCTGGTTCTGCTCGAGCCCGTCCCGGTATTCCTCCATCATCTTCGCGGCCCGGCCCTCTTCCAGGAGGCCGCCCTGCTCCAACCGCTGGCCATAGATCTGGCGGGCTGTCGGGTGCTTCCGTATCGCCTGGTACATGATCGGCTGCGTCGCGGCCGGCTCGTCCGCCTCGTTATGGCCGTGACGCCGGTAGCACACGAGGTCGATGACGACGTCCTTGCGGAACTTCATGCGGTAGTCAAGGGCGAGCCGCGCGACGAAGACGACCGCCTCCGGGTCGTCCGCATTCACGTGTAAGATCGGCGCCTCGATCATCTTGGCCACGTCGCTGCAATAGAGCGTCGAGCGCGCATCGTGCGGCTCGCTCGTCGTGAAGCCAATTTGGTTATTGATAATGACGTGCAGCGTGCCGCCGGTCGCGAAGCTGCGTGCCTGCGATAGTTGCAGCGTCTCCGTCACGACGCCTTGTCCGGCGAACGCCGCGTCGCCGTGAATCAGAAGTGGCAGGATCGTGCTCCCCGTCGCGTCGCCGCGCTGCTCCTGGCGCGCACGCACGGAGCCCTCGACGACCGCGTTGACGACCTCGAGGTGCGACGGATTGAATGCCAGCACGACGTGGACGTTGCCGCCGGCCGTGCGCAGATCCGCCGAAAAGCCCTTGTGGTACTTGACGTCGCCCGAGCCCTTAGAGGCGTCGTGCTCGTGCTTGCCCTCGAATTCCGAGAACAGCATCGAAGGCGCCTTGCCAAGCACGTTCACAAGGACGTTGAGACGGCCCCGGTGCGCCATCCCGATCACGATCTCCTCGACGCCCGCGGGGCCGCTCTTCTGCACGACGTCATCGAGGAGCGGAATCAGCGCATCGCCGCCTTCGAGCGAAAAGCGCTTCTGGCCGACGTACTTCGTGTGCAGGTAACGCTCGAGACCTTCGGCGGCCGAGAGCTGCCAAAGCAGGTTCAATTGCTCGTCGTTCGTGAAGCGATGGTTCAGGCGGCCATCCTGGAAGCGATCCTGGAGCCAGAGCCGCTCCTCGCTCGTCGAGACGTGCGCGAACTCGGCGCCGATGCGGCCCGTATAGATATGACGGAGCTGCTTCAGGATCTCCGACAGCTTCATCTGCTTGTCGACACCTGCCGTGCGGCTGCCTGTAAAGAAGTCCTTGTTGAGGTCAGCTTCATTGAGGCCGACGTAGCCGAGCTCCAGCACTCGCGGTACCGGCCGCTGCATGAGGCCCAGCGGGTCGATGTCCGCGATCAGGTGACCGCGGTTGGCGTAGAACTGGATTAGGCGCGAGACGGCGGACTGTTTCTCGGCATCCGGCGCGCCTGCGGTCGGCGCTGATGTCGCAGTCGCGGGAGCACTCGCGACGGGAATCGGTTTCGCGGGCACCACGCGCGGCGATGGCAACGTGCCGCCGCCCACCTGGCCGAAGAAATCACGCCATTCCGGGCTGACGCTCGCGGGGTCGGTGAGGAATCTCTCGTACTGGTCTTCGACATACGGCGCCTGCGCGCTCGAGAACGGGCTCGACTCGTAGAGTTCGCGCAGGGAGCGGCTCATAGCCCGGGTAATTATACCGTACCGGAGCGCTCCAGAAGGAAATGCAGCACGGGCCAGTCGCCGCGCGTACCACGGTTTTCATGTATTGCCACAACTCAACGAGAGTCTGTATTGAGAAATAGTATCCACGGTGTTGCTGACTACCTCGCTGTTGTTCCGGTTGGCCGAGCCCATCAGGTCACCTTTGTATTCCAGCACTGGATCGGGATTCGAAAAGTACGGAAGGCGTGTGCACCCCTTTTTCTTGTCTGCTGCGGCGCACGCCGCGTCGTTCTGGGCCATGACTGTACGCCAGGGATGTGCACCTCCCGAGGGATTTGCCACGACATACGCCAAATTGTTGGGGAAGCTTGTCGGCAGGCTATGCGTCTGGTGGTCGGCACCCATGACATGGCCCAGTTCGTGGGCGAAAGAGAAATTTGCCGCAAGACAGTTAACTGGTACGACGGTATAGGCATATTCCTCAAACAACTCGTCTTCGACCGCCATCAACGTTGACTTGCCGCATTTTTGCAGCTGGGGATATTTGTGGGTCGGTCTCGTAATCAAGCTGACTACGTCCGCGCGATATTGGTCTCTCAAGTCGTGGACTGCCTGCAAGGGTGCAACTTGGCCGGCCTCGATTTCGGCCTCACTCAGGTTGCGCACCTTCAACGTTTCCAGATCCTCCAGGAGGGAGGCCTGCTCGACGTAACCCTCCACTCTTTCAACATGCACGATCGACACCTGCGGGCTCGCGAGGCTATTCGCAAAGATCAAATTGGTCTCGGTCTCGACATCCTGAATCCGGTTGCGTATTGCCGTATCATTTGCAGCCGTGCAGGTATTCGGATTGCCGCCGATCAATGCTCCGGCGCAGGCAGCATCGGTATAAACCACGAGCATATCAATGTGATTCGGATCGCATTGCTGCACCAATTGCAGACTTCCCGAATAGGCTATCTTCCGTAGCCTTCCTTGCGGCGCCTCGTAAGGCTTCGTTACCCCGAGCGGTTCCTCTCCCTCGGGAAACGCCGCCAAATCAACTTCGAAAACAACCTGGATTCCATCGGTTACTTGATCAACCCGATACATGGTTCCGTTGGACATCAGCACTTTACCAACCAGCATCTCGTTCAGTATCGAAAGCGTAGCGATGCTTCTGTCGTCGCCCTTCACTTTGCCGTGCCAGACGTAGCCCCCTATTGCCGTACGTTGTTCGCCTTTCCTGACGAGGGACACGGTGGAGCCGTCCGGCGTCGGAAAATCGAACTGCCTCGCCGCGGGCGACTCGAGCGCGGCAAGGTCAAACCGAACGAAGCGCACTTTCGTACCCTTGGCGACTTCCGCGGGGAGGTTTGTGGTTCCGTACCATTCCGCCGGCTCCCACGGATCAGAGCAACCCGACAACATGGTAAGCATCACCAATACCGCGCCGACAATAGCTATCCGCTGACCGCTACGCCGCCTCATGGGTGCCTCCCCTGCGCCTCCGCAATAAAGTATGAGTACATGTGCGCCTCCATGGGGCAGGGTCGACTCCGCAGCGATGCGTGAACTGATTGCGGCCACGTCCGCCCCGGATGTCAATCGTTCAACATGCGTTCCCTAGCAGAGACTGCAGCTGGGCACGCCGTTGGCCTTCTTCTTTCCGCACTGGTCGCCCGTGCAGAAAGGCATGTCCTGGCACGGCGGTGGCTCCAGGATGGGGTCACAATCGTTTGTTGCTGTGTACGAAGCGAACTCGAGTTTGAACCCGGGATCCATTGCGCCCTGCTGAATCTGATCCCAGGCGTCGCCAAATTTCGACAGGACAGCTGAACCGTCGCGTGGAAACACATAGACGATCGTTTTCAGGGGGTCGGGCGTCGAAAAGCTCTCGCAACCTATGACACAGCCGATCTCATGTTCTTCGAGATCGTTGGACCCCAACACTTCCTTCAGTTTTGCATCAAACTGTTTGAGTTGCTCTTTTTGACCACTTACCGATGCGGCACCCCAGACAGACATTTCCTTGTCTATGTTGAGGACATTTGCCTGTGGCGCAACGGTGGGTTCGGCGGGCTGTTCTTCATCTTTGGGAACAGGTTGTGGAGTCGAAGACCCACCACAAGACGCCATGAGGATTGTCGCCGTCACTAGCGAGACGACGGTCGTAACGATTGAGTTTCGGTCCACTGGATTCTCCTTATTGGTTGTCGAATCACACGAAAATTAAGCGATTCTCCGCCGCTTAAACATCAATCAAATGTGAATCTGACTCTGAGAAAAGCGAGACGTCGCGTGGCAACTCGCGGATTGAATACATCCGACTCAACCAAGTCGATGAATTCATCGCCGATATTCAACACACCCAGACTCAAGACACCGCGTCGCTTCGGCAATTCATAGTCGATCGCCGCATCGACGATCCAGGCGCTATCGTCGGCGTCGAACCTCGGGGCAGCGGCACCCGCTGCGAAGGTGCCGGATTGCTCAACGTATGATCCTTGCATCCGAAGCGTCACGCCTCCGCCATGGAAGAAACGAACCCCGAGTGGAATCATGACCGTTTTCAGATCAACGATTCCCTCGGACCCCGGCAACGCTTGCGGACGATCGATGGACTCGAGTTCGGCCTCCGCGGTGAGCACGGCACTCCACCCCGCCTGTCCAACAGCGGGGAACATCCTGTACACATAGCCGTGCCCCGTGGACTCGCGCCACGAAAAGTCCTTGTCCAGATTAAGAGATGGCACGTCGAGCTGTCTCCGCGCCAGCTCGAAACCCGCTTTCAGCTCTTCCGAAAACGAATGGTCGAAGCCGAGTGCTGCACGGCTCGAAATCGTACCTTCGACGTCGCCATACAGATTCTCAAACCCCGAAAAGTACTGATTGAAGCCGGCTACTTGCGTAGGCTCGATGGTCTGACTCGCTACGAAAGGCCGCCGAACCGCGGAAAAGGCGGCAAGACGCAAAGTCGAGTCTGGTTGAATCCGCCATGTAAGTGCAAGCTTTGGATTCAAGCGCTCACGCGAGATCGAGTTGTTGAATGCCGAGTGCTGGTGAAGGAACCAGTCGGCAGCCAGCCCCGCGTCGATGGTGATCCGTCCGTCTCCCGGTGTCCATTGTCCGTAGAGATAAGCGTTCGCGGCGTTCGTTCGAAGCGTGGCGTTCTCAATCGCCGAATAGCTGTCCTTTTCGATGTAACCAAACCCTGAGACTGTCTGCACGGCACCCCATCTTCTCGAGTTTTGGATCTCTGCGGTGTAAGTGTCCGAATCCGTGTCTGCAACGTTGAATCCAAGAAACTCCACGAGACGGAATGGATCTTCGTAGGCTGCGGTCCATATCCAATCGCCCGTTGTCTGCGTGCCGATATGCCCGCTGAGCCGGTACGAGTTGCCGTCCTCGCCGATGGAGGCCGGGAGCTGACGATCGGGATCGAACCTGAAAAACGTCTCTTCGATGTGAAATTCGTTGCGCCTGACATCGGCTTGAATCGAGGACCGCGATCCAATCTGCCTCTGTATGAGCATCGAATAGATGTCTTTCTCTGCGGCATCATTCTCGACGAATCCGTCAGTCTCGTAGTGAATCTGGCCGAGGGTCGCGGACCACCTGCCGGACAGCAAACTGGCCTGCGCCTGATCGCCGAAGCTGTCTCTCTCGCCGGCCAACGCATCGAAATCGAAGCGAACGCCATCGCTATTGAAGAGTTGATTGAATTCGTTCACGCCGAGTTGTGTCGGTCCCGTTGCCCGGAGAATCGTAAGGTTGTCAACTCCTAGCACGGGCGGCGTTGCCGCGTGGGACACCGGCTGCCTGATCTGCGCCTGGAGCACCTCGCTGACACGGGCGATATCGTGACGCGGAAGATTGGCGTATGCGGCGGCGAGCAGGTTGTGCGCCGAGTAGTTGTCCGGATTCTCCGCGATTGCCTTGGTGCTCTCGAAAATTGCCAGCTTTTCGAAGCCGAGTTCGCCATACAGCGCGGAAAGACTGGCGGTTCTCGCCGCGACGTCATCGTCCAATTGCAGTCGGGACCTGTAGACCGCCCGGTTGTCGTTCCTTGCGATCGATTCTCCGAGCTCACCGATTGCGGCGACCGGCTGGTTTGTCGACTGGTCGAGAATCGCCTCGTAGAAATAAGGCGTTGGGTCCTGGTCGTCGAGCGCCTTGGCAAGTCCAAGCTGCGTCCGAGCGAGCTCATTTCGATTCCCACTGTTCTCTTCGTAGTAGGCCTTGCCGACGTAGCTCCGCAAGAGTGAGTTCGATGGATCGAGCGCCACCGCAATCTCGATCTGCTCCCTGCCCGCGGCGAGCTTGCCGTCGCGAATCATCGCGAGTCCAAGCCCTAGCCGGGGTAGCGCACTGAATGAATCGCGCTCGAGGCCCGACTTGAATTCCGCTCGCGCGGCCTCGATGTCGATCAGGGCCAGGTGCACGTACCCGAGCATGGTGTGCGCATAACTCTCGGCTGAATCGCTCTCGACCGCTGCACGGGCGGCAGATTCAGCAGCCCGCGCATCCCCAAGCGACAGCAACAGTTCCGCGACCCTTGCATGCGCAAGCGAGCTATCCGGCCTGAGCGATTGCGCTCGTCGGGCACTGCCGAGCGCTGCCTGGAGATCGAACGCGGCCTGTTGTACATAGGACTGCGCGAGCCAAGCACGATAATTGTCGGCGCCGGCGGACGTCGCCCGTTTGGCCGACTCGAGCGCACCGGCCTTGTCGTTCTTGGCGACTTGTATTACGGAACGCAGCGCCTGGGCATCGCTGCTCGATGGATTCGCCGTCAGCTCGGCATCGATCGCGGCGAGCGCCTCCTCCACGCTGCCGGCTTTCAACAGATGCTCGGCGCGCGAGATCCCGCTCGAGTCCGACTGGTCACTGATCGGCGGGTAGCGCAGCACCCACTGCACGGCATCCTGCGGCTTGACGACAGTTTCGATCGTGCCGGATCCGGTGGCGCCGCTTGAGATGCTTTGACCGGCCGCCACCAGCTGCGTGTTGCCCGTCGCAGTCGACTGCGATGAGACCTTTCCTTCGAGCACCGTCAGCTTTGTCGCATCGGGCGTGATCTGAACCATGAATTCAGTGCCTTCCACCGCGGCATTCATGTGTGGCGTCGTGATCTTGAACTTCTTCGGGAACCGCGTAATGAAGTAGCCGGCGCCGCGGGGCTGCGCGTTCCGGAGTCCCTCAGCGAGTTCGACCCCAAAGAATTCGACTTCGATCTCGTCGCCGGATTGCTTCAACCTGATGACGGTGTTCTGGTCCACGCGAAACATCGTTTCGGGCTGCAGCGACAGGACCGCACGGCTCTGCGCGTCCGTGCGCAGGTGATCGCCGGCGCAGATTGCGGTGTCGAGCCGCTTGACGACCGCCCAGTCCTTTTGCCCGGCGCGCTGGATCTCGACATTGCCTTGGAGCGCAATGACTCGCCCGATCCCCGACGAGCAGGATGCCGCCGTTTCTTGCGCAGAAGCCAGTAGGACAGGAACCAGGGTCAGCGCAAATAAAACGAATGGAACCAGGAGCGCACAGCGACTCCCGTCAAGACCGGCGGTTAGGCGTTCCCCCATCTTCCCACTCCCAGTCCATTCCTCAGGAGGGTCCGATGTCTTTGTTTTCGTTGAATGCGGCTGCACCGTAGTCCTTTGGGGCGACCGGCGCAACGCACGCCGGGACAGGTGTTTCACCCACTGACCAAAAAGGCTACCGGGGAGACTTGAGAACGAATGTCATTTACCCGACACGACTCGGGCCAAATCTCGTTGGCAATCAATCAATTGATGACCCAGGCGCCGTTATCTCGCGGGACGCCGGATTCCAGGCTCGCCACGAGGAAGGCGGCCGGGCCGTCGTCCGGGTAGGCGGCCCTGACCTGGGCCAGTAGGACCTTCGCCGCTTGGGCGTCGCCCCGGTCGAGAAACTCGACCGCCTCCGCGGTCCGGCCGCAGCGTTCTGCGTCGGCTGCGGAAGCCCGCCCCTTGAGAGCAACAAGCTCGTGGACCTGTACGGCATGGCTCTTCCCTCGGAGCAGGAAGCGCCCGAGGTTGCGCAACAGGAATTCCCCGCCGGCCGTGCCGAGAACTGCCTCCGAGACGAGGATTCGCGTGCCGAGCTTCTTATTGAGGTCCTGAATGCGATTAGCCGTGTTCACGGCGTCTCCCACCGCGCGGTACTCGTAGTGCGCCCCGGCGCCAATAGTCGTGAGGGCGACACGACCCCAGTCCACGCCAAAGCGCGTCTTGAGCCGGCTGCCCGCTGAAGTCAGGTTGAACTGATCCACCGCGTCGCGCATCTCCAGGAGCGCAAGCAGTACGCGCCGGCGCGTGTCCGCCGTGCGATCGGGCCAGATCGCAACCATGGCGTCGCCCACGATGTCCGAGACGAAACCGCCCCTTTCGGCGACTCGACCGAACAAGGAGCCGTAGTATCTGTTCAGGAATCCCGCCAGCTCCTCCGCCGGCATGGTCTCGGCGAACGGCGTGAAATTCGCCGCATCAGTCGCGACGCAGGCGCACTCGACCGACTCCTGCGAATCGCCGAGGCTGCCGACGTTGCGCTCAAGCTTCGCAACGACCTCCTTTGGCACGAAATGGCTGAATGCATCGCGCAGGCGCGCGCGCTGCTGATGCGCCGTCAGGAACTTCAGGCCGAACGCAGTCAGCGAGCCGAATGGCAGGGCGACTGCCAGCGGCAGTACAACGGGCACCCACCACGCCTCCGTATCAAACAGCCACCAGGCTGTCGCCAGATAGCACCCCGCGAGGACGACCACGAGGACGATTGCGATGCGATTGCCGAACCCATGGCAGACGACGAAAGCCAGGAAACCCGCCAGGAAGGTCAACACAAGCCAGTCGCGCAACGGCAGCTCGCGCAGGGTCCGGTCGTCGAGGAGATTGGAGAATGCGGTTGCGGCGATCTCGACGCCGCTCAAATCCGCGCCGTTGCCGCGCGTGTAAACGGTCGAGAAGTGCTCGACCTGCTCCGGGTGCCTTGTCTCGCCGTAGCCGACGAACACGACCTTGCCGCCGAAGCGTCGGATGTTGTCGCGCGTCGGCGCGGTGAGCACCTCGTCGTAGCCGACGCTCGGCAGTGTCCCGGCAGGGCCGTAGAGATTGAGTAGCCGTGTGCCGCTGCCGGAATACAGCGCGCCCAACGCGCCGATCGCCTGCGCCGTCGCCGGTTCCTTGACCGCGGCCTGTGTCTCCAGGGCCAGCTGTCGCAACTCTGCCGCCACCGAGGCATCGCGATGAGCGAGCTCGCGAATGAGGATTGCCGTCGCCTGGAGTTGTCCGCGCGCTTCCAGCTCGGCCGTGGATTGCGGCAGCAGTGTCGCGTTCTCGCCGGCGTGGCGGACAAGGAAGTCACGCAAGAAGGGATAGCCGTCCACCGCATAGGCCTGGAGCGTGATGGCCGGCAAGGTCGGCGTCACGAGACCATCTTCCTTGAATGCCATGAATCGGTCGAAGCGCCGGTTCGGCTCGGCAACGAGTGGAAACGGAGCGGATCCCAGGACGGCGTCTGAAATGGCCGGGCTGAGTGCTGCGAGCTGTTCGCTCCCGCCGCTCTCCTCCACTTTCTGACCAATGATCACACGCGTCATGGAGGCCGCGCGCGCCAGCGTTGCGTCCTGCCAGGCGTGGAGGTCACCGAACGCCCCGGGCAAGGGCGGCCGCTCGCGAAACAGGACGTCGAATACGACGACGGACGCTCCCGCCTCGGTGAGCCGCTCGAGCAGGCGCGCGTGCACGCAGCGCGGCCAGCGTGAAGGCAGCTCTGGCAGGCTCACGTGTGTCGCGGGTCGCGCGCCCACCCGCAGATCCTCGCAGCGATGGAAGCGCTCGGGATCGCGCGGCAGCGAGATCGAGTCGGCAGAGCGCTCGTTCATGAGGATCAGTATCGAGTGCTGCGGCGGCTCGACCGGGCCACGCAGGTCGAAGAGCCATTGCAGGCCGAACCGCTGCTCGAGCGCGCGTATTGCGGGAACCTCGAGCGATGCGGCGCAAAGCGCGCCGACGACGAGACCGCATGCAATTGTGATCCACCGCGCCTTCATGGGCGCCCGGATCATGCCCGAGGCATCGCCCGGACGCCATCTCGCGACTTGTGTCGGGTCGCTGACAGAGCGGCGCGGCCATCGAGCCCAACATCCCTCCCCGCATCGGGTCCACTTTTGAACACCAACTTGAGGAGATGAACATGACTAACGGTATGTCCCCCCGCATCCGGCACATCGTTTCCGGACTGGCGGCGGTCGCAACGACGGCTCTTCTGATGACGACGCTGGTCAATTCCTTCGACTCGCGCCTGTACCTGCAGAAGCCCGCCGCGTCGTCCCAGCCGGTCAGCGCGATCGTTGCCGCCGTGCGGCGCGACACGCTCGACCTCCGGGCCTGACGCATGCCTTGGAATGGCGCCCGGTCTCTGCCGGCCGGGCGCTTTTTTCGCCTTCAACCGGGAACGCCTTCATGCCTGAATACGAGCGCCTGACACCCGTCGAGCGGTTCCTCGGCCTCTTTACGCGCGTGCTGCCGGGTGAAGGCCGCTGCATCGGAATCCTGACGGCGCAAGCCTTCACCCTGATGCTTGCCTACTACCTCATCCGGCCAGTGCGCGAAGCGCTGATCCTCACCGAGGGCACGGCGGAGCTGCGCAGCTACGCGGTTGGTGTGCAGGCGATCCTCCTGATCCTCATCCTGCCGATCTACGGTCAGCTGGTGCGGCGCGTGGCGACAAACCGCGTCTTCCAGTTCGTAATCGGTTTCTTCGCATTGAATCTCGTCGTCTTCCATGTCATCGGTAGCCTCGGCTTTCGCTTCAGCTTCGCCTTCTTCGTCTGGGCGAGCATCTTCGCCGTGATGGCCGTGACGCAATTCTGGGCGTTCGCGACCGACCTGCTCGATGTGGGCACCGGCACGCGCCTTTTCGGCGTCATTGCGGTCGGTGTATCCGCGGGCGCCTTGGCCGGAGCCAGTCTTGCTTCCGCCGGATTTGCGGCGATCGGACCTTACGGACTCATGCTCGCCTCCGCGGGCGTTCTCACCATCTCCATTGGCCTCTGCGAATTCGCACGGCGGACCGCGCGGCCCATCGGTCGCCAACCGGCAGGGGCCGCGCCTGGCACAGGCGGAATCGCCCAGCGCTGGCTTGGCGGCATCGCGGTCGTCAGCCGCAGTCGCTATCTCGTCGGCATCGCGGCCCTCGTGGTGCTCGTCAACTGGATCACCTCGACAGGCGACTTCGTACTTTCGACCTGGCTGACCGAGGTCGCGCACGAGCGGGCACCGCAGGATCCGGGCGCCTACATCGGGGCGTTCATGGGTCGCTACTGCTCGACGATCACGCTCGTCGGCTTTCTGGTCCAGCTCCTGCTGGTCTCGCGGATCATCAATGCCGCGGGCATCGCGCGGGCGCTGCTCGTGACGCCGATCGCGATCCTGACGGGCTTCTGCCTCATCGGCCTCGTGCCCGTGTTTGCCGTGCTGCAGTCCGCGCTCGTGGTCCAGCGCAGTCTCGACTACTCGCTCCTCAACACGACGCGAAGCGCTCTCCTCCTGCCAGCGACGCGCGAGGAGAAGTACCAGGCGAAGACTGCAATCGACACGCTGTTCTATCGCCTCGGCGACCTGCTCTCCAGTCTCGGCGTGTTCATCGGTATCCGTCTCGTGGACGACGCGCGCGTGCAGTTCGTATGGCTCGCGATCGTGCTCGCCGCGACGATGACAGGCGTCGCCTGGTTGATCGGTCGAGAGTATCGGCGGCGGTTCGGCCCCGCGGCCAGCCGCTCAGCGGGTGGCGGCCTTCGGCTGGACGGCCGGCAGGCCGCTGCCGTCCAGTAACGCATCGCGGCGCTTCAGGATCGCCTCGATCTGCTTGGGATGCAGGTACGGTCCGAGCACAGCGTCAAGTTTTGTGCGGTCGAGCGTCGCGAGCCGCCGCGCCAGCGAGGCCGGAAGCTCAGTCGGATTCTGGTACAGCAGGGTCGGCGGCTTTAACGTCGTTTCGAAGGCTCGCGTATGGTCGATGAGGACCAGCATCCAATCGCGCGTGAAAAGCGCGTTCTGCTGGGTGCGGTCCGTGTTGTGGATCAGGATGTCGAAGACGTTCATCAGGTTGTACTGCGGGTACGTCGGGCACCAGCCGTCCGGCTGCAGCTTCTCATCGAGCATCTTCTTCAGGGTGACGGCGTTGTCGATCCAGAACTGGAGCACGCCGCGGTGCTTGTCGACAACGCGTTCCACGGTGACCGGCACCATGTCGAGCCCGATCAGGCGATCGAGCTTGTATGCGGCGAGCTCGTACTCCCAGCGGTCCGAATCAAACGTCTTGGGACGACTATCCTTCTCGAAACTGATGGACAGCTGCTTGAAGACGGCGCGCAGCTCGATGCCGTCCTTGCGCAGGGTCACGCGCTGTGGCTTGGTGATGCCTGTGTCCAACTTGTCGACGCTGACGATCTCGGCTTCCAGCAGGAAACGCTCAAGTGCGTCGTCGTCGAGGCCTTTCGGGCGGGGTCCGACGGCGCGGGGCAGCTGCTCTGGCTGGGACCGACGCCCCGGCTGGTCGGCGTAAGCGACGCTCCACTGCCCCTTCTCAAAGACGAGCGCCGACGCCACACCCTGGTAAACCGACGCCAGCATGCCCGTGTCGAGCAGGAGCACGTGGCCGTCGAAGCGGCTGAGGACGCGGCCGGTCGGTGAAACGGTATGTCCCTCGATCACGCGCTTGACGCCGAGCTTCGTGAGCGCGCTGTCGAGGTTCTGGGTCTCGGTGTCGGGATAGCAGAGCGCCTGGCCGCGATACCAGGTCGGGCCAGTGGGCGTGAAGAGCTCGCCGTCCTGCAGTTTCGCGATGGACTCTGACTGCGGCTGTGCGGCCATTGCCGCCAGCGACTCCGGCCGTTCCTGGAATCCGATGGGTCTCGCGAGGTTGAGCTCCTTGGCCATCGTCTGCCAGGTGCTCAGGTAAGTCTGAAGCTGCCCGCGCAATGTCTCGTTGGTGGCCTCGAGCCCGAGCGAAGCGACCATGGGCGGAAGGCCGGCATGCACGAACGCCGTGTCATCGATCACGATGAGGTAAGGCTTCTCGAACAGCCATCGGCCGTACGTGCCGTCAGCCGTGAAGGCCTTTGCGTGACCGAAGTATCCGGGTGGAAACGCGGTATCGAATTCCGCCCTCACCGCCGCCGGATCCTTCGCGACAACTGCCTGCCAGGCCGCTTCGCGGAGCGAGTCGTCCTCGGATCCGGCAAAGGCCGCGTACTCCGGCGGGCTCACGTAGCGAAGGTCACCGGCGATGTTCATGACCTCGTGGTTGCCGAGCAGCACGTGCACCGCGCCGCCCGCGGCGGCGGCTTCGCCTTCGAGGCGCATCAGGAGGTCGAGCGCTTTCCGGGACTCGGGGCCCCGGTCGAGCAGGTCGCCGAGGCTCACGAGGTGCGTCTTGCCGCCCTGCCAGTGGAGCGCGCCATCGACGACGCCCGTCTCGCGCAGGATCGAAACGAGCTCGGGATAGGCGCCGTGCACGTCCGCGAAAACGACGATGCGATCGATGCCGTCGAACCGGTATTGAGCGGCCGGTGCGGTCAGGGCGAAAACCGGAAACAGCAGGATCGCGGCGGCAATCAGGATGCGGCGCATGGGGCGTATCATCGGGCATTCGCGGCTAGGGCACCACAGGGGGGACGATGACGACGCTCGCGGGCAAGATGGTGCTGGAGCGCAGCCTGCTCTTTCGCGGTCTCGCGCCGCCATCACTCGAGCGCATTGCGGCGCTTGCGACGCAGCGGCAATTCCGGAGCGGGGAGCTCGTATTCAGCCAGGGCGATCCGGGCGACGCGCTCTACGCGGTGGTCGCGGGCCGGATCCGCATCAGCGCCGGCACCAAGGACGGGCGCGAGATCTCGTTCAACATCATGGAGCCCGGCGATACCTTCGGCGAGATCGCCCTCCTCGACGGCGGGCCTCGCACGGCCACCGCGACCGCCACCGAGGCCACCGACCTCGTGTCGATCCGGCGCGATCACCTGTTTGCGTTGTTGGAGCGCGAACCCAAGGTTGCGCTCGAGCTCCTGAAGCTTTGCGGCAGCCGCCTGCGCTGGACCAGCGGACTCGTCGAAGACGCGGCGTTCCTCGACGCACCTGCCCGCCTGGCTAAGCGCCTCTTGAGCCTCGCCGAGTTGCACGGCCAGCGTTCGAAGTCAGGCGTGACCCTCAGGATTTCGCAGGAGGACCTCGCGACTTTTCTCAGCGTCTCGCGACAGGTGGTGAACCAGCACCTGCAAGGCTGGAAGGCCAAGGGCTGGGTCGCGCTGGGGCGCGGCAGCGTTACGGTGCGGGACGAAGGGGCGATTCGGCAGGCGGCGCGGGCGCGCTAGGGACTGGCGCCCCGGGCCGGAGTTGAACCGACGACCTGCCGCTTAGGAGGCGGCCGCTCTATCCACTGAGCTACCGGGGCGGGCGGCGGGATTCTACCCGAGGACCGACCCCTGTCGGGCCGGTCCTCGGGAACTCAGGAGTGCGTGCGCGCTCAGGCGAAAGTCTGCGGGGGCGCCGGCGAAA
>Ga0111539_10000340_pt1 | contig 57536 bp, 64 predicted proteins | sample RhiMethybrSRZTD1_FD_79667 | JGI IMG/M metagenome (GOLD analysis project Ga0111539, IMG submission 79667) | Populus rhizosphere microbial communities from Tennessee, USA - Rhizosphere MetaG P. TD hybrid SRZTD1 (version 2) (version 2) | ecosystem: Host-associated > Plants > Roots > Rhizosphere >...
CGGCTCGCTCGGCAAGACTTAGGAGCGCGTCGGGGTAACGAGGGGCGCCACGGCTGCGCCGGGGCGTCCCGAGCCGCCCCGGGGGGGTTGGGGGGCCCGTTCGAGGCCCCCCATGGAACTAGTTCCGTTCCTGGGCCCACGGTGCGGATCAAGCGACGATGACGTGCTCCGTGGTGACGATCGACTGGACCGGGCCCGCGGCGATGAAGTTCGGGTTGTCGGCGGTCACCCGCGCCCACTCCGCCGAGGCGGAGGCGGCGCGAAGCTCCGCCACGCCGGCGAACCAGAGGCTGGCGACGCCGTCCCAGGTGGGCTCGCGGCCCCGCTCGTAGGCGACCGGGCGCGTGTGGCTCTGCACGTAGCGCTGCAGCAGGGGCACGGCTGCGCCCAGCGGGCCGTGGACCTCGCGCCAGTGGCGCTGAAACGCCTCGACCGCCATCCCGGTCCGGCGGCGGACAAAGCCCACGCTCTTGGCGGCCCCCGGCCGGACCGGGCCCTCCTTGGAGACGTGCTCCTCGGTGATGATCAGCCCCATGGTCGAGCGGTCGATGAAGCGCGCCTCGTCGGCGACCACGGCGTCCATCGCGGGCGTGCCGCGCAGGGCGTGCATCGCGCGGGTGTCGTCGAACCACACCTCGGCGATCCCGTCGTAGACCGGCTTGCCCTTGTGATAGGCCGTGGGCAAGGTGTGGGACTGCACGTAGCGGCGGAGTCCCGCCAGGTGCGTGACGGCTTCGGGATGTCGGGTGAGCCAGTAGGCCTGGAACTCGTCGACCGGCATCCCGGCCTTCCGCTTGAAGAACGCCAGCGCCTTCACCATGGCCGTCTCAGCCAATCCGGCGCGCCTTCCACACCTCTTCGCAGGGCCACTGCCGCGACCACTCCAGCGTGGCGAAGGGCCAACTGGTCGTCGAGGTGGTGGAAGGGCGCACATCGATCAGGTCCTCGATCTCGAAGCCTGCGCCGCGCAGGATGCGAATCCAGTCGCCGTGCGAGAGGTGGAACTCGACGCCAATCTCTCCCGGCCACTCCACGCGGAACATGCCGAACGCCGGACGTAGCAACCGGTCGGCGGCAGGGGACTCGCCCTCGGCCGGCACGCAGAGCGTGTGCAAGAAGGCGTTGGTGAGGAACACCAGCCGTCCCCCTGGACGCAACAGGCGCGCGGCCTCCGGGACCCAGCGATGGGGATCAGCCCAGAGGCAGGCCCCGTACTCCGAGACGGCGAAGTCGAAGCTCGCGTCAGGGTAGGGCACGGCTTCGGCGTTGCCGTGGAGGAGCGGGAACTCGAGGCCGTGCGCCTGCTGCAGTCGTCGGGCCGTGGCGAGCTGCGCCTGGGAGCTGTCCACGCCGACCACGCGCGCGCCCCGGCGCGCCAGCCACGCCGAGACGTAGGCGGTGCCGCAGCCGAGCTCGATCGCGTCCTGGCCGGCCAGGCTCGCGGGCAGGAGTTCGAGCTGCGACTCGGGCACGCGCCATACCCCCCACGTCGGCTCGTCGCGCGCCCAGGCTCGCTCTCCCGGCCCGGCGTACTCATGCGCCTGCTTGTCCCAGAACGCTTCGTTGCGACGGACGTGCTCGGGCCGCTGGCTCATCGACCGGCCGCGTCGATCTTGCGCTGGAGAAACCAGCAGAACCAGCCGCGGTACTTCTCCTGCAGCGCCGGCTTCATCCAGTCCTTGCCACTGATGGTCCCCCGGCAGCTGGGGCTTCCGCACCGGCACGGCATCTCCTCGTCGAGGTCGTCGGTCGTGGCCCAGTCGATCGTGAGCTCTTCGCCGGCCCGCACGTCCCGCATGGCCACCAGCACGATCTGCCCCTGGATCGCGACGTTCGGGTCGCAGCCGTGATTGACGTAGAGCATGCAGCCGTGCCGCTCGTCTCGATCCACGGCCGCGATGAACAGATCCTCCGCGATCTGGATCTCGGCCGATCCCAGCGTCGGCTCCAGAGCTCGCCACTGGGGTCCGGTGAGGACGTGGCCGCCCTTCACGGCGACGATCTCGCCCTTGGCGATCGCGTTTCGGGCGAACAGACCACGGCCGTGAATCGGGCTTTCCCGCACCTCCGTGCCCGGCGAGCGATACGTCAGGTCGGTCATGACCGCAGTCGTCCTAGCCACCGCCGGTCTTCAGCGGTTGACCGAAGTAGAGGGTATGGCCCTGATCGTCCCTGATGACGAACTCGCGCGTCCCCCAGGGGGTCTCGTGCAGGGCCGTGACGAGGGCGACCCCGCGTCGGGCCAACCCCTCCGCGTCGGCCGCGGCATCGTCGCTCTCGAAGTAGAGGTGGAAGTGACCGCCCCGATCCACGAAGTCGATCGACGGATCTTTCTCGTCGGCGAGCTTGAGATGGAAGACCTGACCGCCCGCCCGGATGCCCGCGTAGAAGTCCTCGTACTGGAAATCCAGCGTGAAGCCGACCTTCTCGATGTAGAAGCGGATCGATCCGGCGAGATCCGTCGTCCGGAGCTGAGGGATGACGCTCGCGATGCCCATGGTCTTACTTCTCCTTCATCGAGCGCTCGTCCCAGAGCCGCACGAGATAGCCGTCGGGGTCGCAGAGCTCGGCGCCGTATCCCCAGTACGACTTGCGGGGACCGTGCACGAACGTGACACCCCGCGCCGACCACTCGGCATGGATGGTGTCGACGTCGGTCACCTGAAACCAGAGCGCGCACCCGAGCGGCTCGACGCGGGAGGACACCTCTTGCAGGAAGATCGTGAAGTCACTGCCGTCCTGGAGCGCGACCGTCTGCCGATCCGGCACCTCGAACTCGACCTTCAGGCCGAGCGTGTCGACGTACCAGCGGCGCGAGCGAGCCAGATCGGTCACCGGGATCCTGAGATGGTCGAATCTCATCACGGCTTGAAGAGCGCCTCGCCCGGCCGGTCGAAGCGATTCGTGCCGGTCGCCCACTCGTCGACGAGCCGCCGCACGAAGCGCGAGCCCTCCCGCTCGCGGTCCGCGAGGAGGACGCCGAGGGTCTCGGACGGTGGGCAGATCAGGCGCTCACACGTCGTAGAAGTCACAGAACTCCTCGACGGGAGCCTCGAGCCTCAGTACCGGGAGGGGGAAACAGCGATCCAGGCGATCCAGCGTCGACTGTTGCTCGAGCCGCTCCCGGAACTGACGCGCCATGTCCGTTCTGACGTCGCCGTGCCGGTCCACGAACTGTCCCCAGAGCGGCATGTGCTGAAAGCGTCCCGGGAGCGGGTGCGCGGTCGCCAGGTACGGCTCGGGGAACAGACGACGGTACGCGTTGAGATTGTAGAGCCACGATGCACCCACGACCCAGAGGGGCTGTGGCTCGGTGCGCTTGGCGTGCTCGAAGAGAGCCCTCAGCTCGATCAGCCGTTGGTCCCGACAGGCTCGCCCCAAGGGGGATCGGCCGTCCGGTTCGGCATTCTGAAAGTGCAGGCGAATCCGGTCGGTGCCCAGCCGCCCGTACGAGAAGCAGCCGAATGTGGCCACGACCGATGGCGACACCCGGGAGCCCCGCGCGGCGTAGAACTGATAGGTCCATTCGCTACGGTCACTGGTCCCGCCCAGACCCATCAGGTATTCCTGCCAGCCCGCGTTGGCTGGATCGAAATCCCGGCCCAGTCCGAACCGGATGTAGAGGTTCGTGTACTCCAGCAGCGTGCGACCCAGGGGGAGCCCCGAAAGCGAGGAGACCGTCTCGGCAAATTGCAGCTGCAGATCGAAGAAGCCCCTGGCGTACCTGGTCGCGGTCAGCATGCGGGAGTCGGCCCCGGCATCCTCAGGCTCGAGAGCGTAGCCCGAAGACCGATTCCCCGCAACGGCCTGTGCTACATCCCGAACAGGTAGCGCCACCACCTGGCCAGAAGGTAGACGAGGAGCATCAGCAGCACCGCGATCAGAACGCCTCCGCCCACCATCAACCGCCGCGAGAAGTGCCCGATCTGCTCCTGGCGCGCGACAGCACGCTGCTGCAGCTCCAACGAACGCTCCGCCACCTTGCGGTACTCTGCGAGCTGCTCGCGCTGCGTATCCCGAATCTCGCGCAGCAGCTGCCGGATCTCGTCGCTGTCCATGGGCCTCTATCCTCCTTGGAACTGCAGCAGAAGGATCCCGGCGGCGATGAGCCCGAGCGCCAGCACGCGCGCCCACGTCACGGGATCCTGCAGCGCGACGAAGCCGATGACGAGCACGAGCGCGGTCGACGTGCCGCCGACGATCAGCGAGGAGGAGAGGCGCAGCCCGCGCTCGTAGGCCAGCAGCGTGCACACGTCGACCCCGGCGGCGGCGACCCCGGCGATGGCCAGGAGCCAGAGTGCCTCCCGCTGAAACACGATCTCGTGCCCTCGCGCTCGCATGACGAGCAGCGTGACGGCATTGGCCACGAAGGCGGCGCTGGTCACCACCAGCGCGCCCAGCGCCACGTTGATCTTCGTCGACCCCAGCTTCAGGCACAGCGTCCACGTGGCGGCTGACGCCCCAGCCAGAAGCGCGAACAGCACGGCGGATGTCGGCACTCGAGCCTCCCGATCGCCGTGGCGCGCCCGCATCGGCGCACGACGGAGTCACGCTGCGTTCGCTGTCTGGCCAACCGTCACGATCAGCGGCCGTACGACCTGCTGCCGTGGAGACGTTCCCTCAATCGGTGAGCAGCTTGTCGGTATTGGTACTCTGGTTAAACCGCCCGTTGCGAGACAATCTCGACTTCCACTGTCAGAAGGGCGTTCGGGGGAATGGCTCCGGGCACACCGGCCTCCCCGTACGCAAGGTGCGGAGCCACTCGAATCCGCCGCCTACCGCCCACCCGCATACCGTCCACTCCATAGAAGAGACCGGCGAACATGAACTCCCGGTCAACGCGCAAAGTCGTGAATAGTGTAGTGCCTTCGTTCTCGATACGTGCTCGATCCATCAATCCCCATGGCTCCGTCCAGCACACGGCATCACCACGACTCAACCACATCTGGAGCCTCACGTCGTACCAGCTGTGTCGTTCGACCGGTGAACCAGTGCCTGGTGTGTCGGCAAGAAGCTCGACGCCCGGCTTCATGTGTCCGGCAACTCATTTTGCCGCATACGGACGAATCAATGTTTCTTTCCCCTCGGCGGAGGTGAAAACAAGGTCGTTCCCTCTACGAGAGACGCTGCGCAACAACCCAGCGGTATCCGGGTGAACAAAATCATCGACCAGCGTATACACGCCGTCCCGACCGTGAAAAACAAAATACCGGTCCTTGCCCGCTCGTGGAACCTCGACGGAGAATCCCATGAGGACCGTACCGTCCGCCTGAGGCTGTTCAACGAAACCACCGCTCCCGTAGCCGGGAAACGCGATCAGCCCTATCGCCTTGGAAGCCTCCAGCCGAGTGCGAAAGGTCTTGGCGATGGGTGCACCCAAAACCAACCGCTGAACACGTTCGGTCTCCGACGGAGCGATATTCTCCGGATCGTTCTTGTAGGCAGCGTAGTCCGCGTAGGCTTTGGTTAACTTGATTTTTTCTCCACGATAGTCGATTTGATCCGATCGGCGCTCACAGCCACTGAGTCCGAGCATCAGAATGGAGACGCCGATCCAGGCAACAACGTTTCTCACTCGCACACCTCAGTCACTGAGACTCCGGAGCAAACGCCCATGGCGGGCGGCCTCCTCCGCACACCGCGATCAACTCTCCGCACTTCCTCGCAAGGTGTCCTGGCCGCCGCGGTTCGCAGTGGCTCCGATACGCCGGCGGTCGGGCCTCCCAGGCCGCCAGTGGAAGCTCGGGCTTCGATCTCAGAATCTCGAGTAGTGCTTTGAGCTCGCCCGCCAGCCCGTGAGCCTCCTCCGGCGTAAAGGACGGCTCGTCATAGAACTCTTTCCACAGCCTCGCGATAAGGGGCCCGCGGAGGGCGGCGAGACCGACGACATCGAAGAGCAGCTCGTCGCAAAGGCCAATGCTCGCTTGTTCCGTTGGACCGATCAGTTCGAACGCCATCAGGTCCACGTGACGGGCTTCATCTGTTAGGCCACGTCATCGCTATTCACCCCTTTGCAACTTATCCAGCTGTAGCGTCGGCGCATACTCAACTGTCCATGAACCGTCACTGGAGCGCACGAAGAAAAGCTCGCCGTCTACTGCATCCTTGGGCACGCCGGTCAATGAGATCCTCGCCGTCTTTTCCGCGGCGTCACTGATAAAACGCCACACAATCTGAACCTCGGCCGGAATGTGCTGCCGCTCCACGAAATTGAATGAGTGTTCTCCGCGCGCCAGCGTACGGCAATCCACTGGCTCAGAAAATCCGGTGAGCCGAATGGCGGCAAGCTCGCTGGCGTGACGATTCTTGAAGCCGACCGCACCTCGGTAGCCGGCCTTGCGAAGAAGTGTGAGGGCGACAACCGCAAGCACGGCTACGACTACGACTGCGACGACGATAGCTATCTTCATGGTGTCATGGCTGGGTCGGATGGCGTAAGGGGCGCGCTCAGCGGCGCTCTCGTTTGCCGCGCCAGGTGAGGTGCACTACCGCGAGGGCCGCGGCCGCAGGCAGTCGTCGATGCGACGTCTGATCATCGAAGGGGTGGGAGTGTCCCACCAGGTCCGAAGTGCTACCCGAGCATACCCGGACATCCATCGCCTTGACCGTCCGCCTGCGTCGAACGGTCCGCGTGAGCGGCTCGGCCACCGCCCTGATTGACCGCCTGCGGTCCAGCCCGCCCGCGCTGTATCTAAAAGTGGCCATCGCCGCGTGTCTCGCGTGACCACCTCAGCGAGCACGTGGCGGTGCACGCAGGTGTCTTCAGCGCAGCGCGGCCAGGATCGAGGGCGCGCTCTTCGCCCTCAGGCGTCCGGGCCCGCGATGGTGCGGTAGGCGAACGCGCCGAGCAGTGCACCCACGATGGGCGCGAGCCAGAAGAGCCAGAGCTGCCTGACCGCCCAGTCTCCGACGTAGAGCGCCACGCCCGTGCTCCGGGCCGGGTTGACCGACGTGTTGGTGACCGGGATGCTGATCAGGTGAATGAGCGTCAACCCGAGACCGATGGCGATGGGCGCGAAGCCCTGCGGTGCGCGCTTGTCGGTGGAGCCGAGGATGATCAGCAGGAAGAACATCGTCATCACGACCTCGGTGAGGAGTGCGGCGAAGAGCGAGTACCCCCCAGGGGAATGAGCGCCGTAGCCGTTCGAGGCGAAGCCTCCCGCCAAGCTGAAATCGGCCTTGCCGCGGGCGATGAGATAGAGGACCCCACCGGCCGCGAGCGCTCCCAGCACCTGCGACACGATGTAGGGCAGCAGCTTGTTCGCCGGGAAACGGCCACTCGCCCAGGCGCCGATCGAGATCGCCGGGTTGAGGTGACAGCCCGAAATGTGACCGATCGCGAAGGCCATGGTGAGGACGGTGAGGCCGAAAGCCAGCGCCACGCCGAGAAACCCGATGCCCAGGGCCGGGAAGGCGGCCGCCAGGACCGCGCTGCCACAGCCGCCCATCACCAGCCAGAACGTCCCGAGGAACTCCGCGCCGTACGGTTTCATTGGGCCCTCCCAGGCGGAACTTTAGCGCAACGCGGGCAGGATGTCCTTAGCGATGACCTCGACCTGCTCGGGCTGATACCGGTACGGGATCAGGATGATGCGATCGACGCCCGAGGCGACGTGCGCGCGGAGCTGCTCGACACACTCCTTGGCGCTGCCGCGGATGGCGTGCTCGATCGTCGATTCGCTCCAGGCCGCCACGTCCCATTCCGTCTGCAGCCATTGCCGCATCGGCGCCTCGGTCTCGGCCCGTGACTTGCCGACGAGGATCGCCAGCTGGTTGGTGCCGGTCAGCGTCTTGGGATCGCGGCCGGCCTCGCGGGCGAAGCCGACGATCTTGTTCCACGACTTCGTGTAGCTCTCCGGCGTGTAGAAGTAGGTCAGCCAGCCGTCGCCCTTCGTGGCGGCCCGCTTGAGCACGGCGTCGACGTAGCCACCGATCAAGATCGGCGGGCGCGGGCGCTGCGCAGGCCTCGGCCGCATGACGGCCTCCCGCAGGTTGAACTCGTCGGCCTGCAGTGTCACGCGATCCTCTGTCCACAGCCGCGTGAGGATGTCGAAGTTGCGCTCGAACAGCCGACCGCGCTGCTTGAAGGGCACACCGACGGCGTCGAACTCCCGCGCGTACCATCCCGCAGCCACGCCGAGGATGAGCCGGCCCTTGCTGATGACATCAAGCGTGCCGATGGCCTTGGCCGCCACCGTGGGATTGCGCAACGGCAGCACCAGCACGCCGGTGCCGAGCTTGATCGTCGACGTGCGCGCGGCGATGGCGGTCAGCGTGCCGACCGCGTCCAGGATGGGGAAGGACGGCTCCACGCCGAGGATGACGTGATCCCACGCCCACAGCGATTCGAAGCCGAGCGCCTCGGCCCGCGCCGAGTAGCGATAGAGCTCGTCGATGTCGGGCGTCTCGGTGGGGCCGACGAAGTTCTTGATGGCGAGGCCGAAGTGCGTCACGGGTCTCCTCTGGTTTCATGGGGGGCCTCGAAATGGCCCCCCATACCCCCCACGCTTCGCGCCGCGGCGGAGCCGTGGCGCCTCGCGAGCGTTGTAGTCACATAGGGGGCCTCGACCGGGCCCCCCAATGTACATGGGGGCTTCGACATGGCCCCCAAGCCCCCGGCGCTCGTCACGCCCCGGGGGACCCGGGGCGCTCCTCGATACTGCGACAGGCTCTCAGCCAAGAAAGCGGCGCTCGGGGTCGAGCGCCCGGAGCATCGACAGCTCGTCGTCGCTGGGCGGGTCGGTGACGGCTACCCGCTCGACCTCGCCGAGCGGGAAGCCGGTGTTGTCGCGAATCTGCTCGACCGTGACGCCCGGGTGTGTCGCCTCGATGCGCATGCGACGCGTCTCGGGCTCGAAGCCGAAGATTCCGAGCGTGGTCACCACGCGCGAGACGCCGCCGAAGAGCAGACCGGCCTTGCGCCGTGCGCCGTCACCGCTCAGCCACGCCGGGCTGGTCACGAAATCCACACGGGGAACAAACCGGCGCTTCTCGTGCGCGGTGAGGATGAACACCTCGCGGCACAGCGAGGCGATGTCGTTGGCGCCGCCGGTGCCGGGCAGCCGGACCTTCGGTTTCCAGTAGTCGCTGCCCACCACGCTCGTGTTGATGTTGCCGTACTGGTCGATCTGCGCGCCGCCCATGAAGCCGTAGTCCAGGAAGCCGCGCTGGGCGTAGAGGAACGTGTCGGTGATGCCCGGCAGCATCTGGGCCCGATGCGCGGCGCGCATCTCGTTGGTCGACACCGGCAGCCGCCCGGGGCGGATCTGCGGGCCGATGATGCCGCCCTCGATCACCATCGTCAGCTTCGGTGCGTGGCGCTGCTGGGCGAGCGCGGCGGCCAGGAGAGGGACGCCGACCCCGGCGAAGACGGTCGTGTCGTCCTTGAGCTGGCGCGAGCCCATCACGGCCAGCAGCTCAGAGGGCGTGACCGTCGTGGTCGCCATCTAGGCGTGCGCCGAGCTGACACCGGGCACCAGCTCGCGCGCGGCGTCCTGCGCGCGCTTGAGCCGCTCGCCGCCGAACAGATCCAGATAGTCCTCGAAGGTCGTCGGCGCGTGGACGTACTTCGCGAGATAGTCGGCGACGGCCGTGGTCACGCCGCGCGCGTCGATGTCGGCGGTGTACTCGGCGAAGTGATCGAAGTCGGCATGGTAACGGCCCCACACCTCGTGGGGATAGGCGCCGAACGGCGCCAGCACCAGCGCATCGACCAGGAAGCCGGGGATGACGGTCCGGTCGGGCCGCCGCCGGATCTCCTCGTCGGTGACCAGCTCCTCGGTCGTGACGATCACGGTGGCTGCCGCGCGCGCCATGTCGTTGTCCATGTGCGGATAGCCGTCGATCTGGCAGTTGCCGAAGCGATCGGCGCGACTGACGTGCAGTAGCGCCACGTCGGGAAACAGGGCGGGAACCGCGGCCAGCGTCTCGCCCGTATACGGATCGGCGATCGTCTTCATCCCGCCCACGCCCATCAGATCCGAGCCGAGCATCGTCAGCGCGGGCAGGAACGGCACGCCCATGCCCGCGGCGCGGAAGCGCAGGCCGAAGGCCAGGTGGCTCCACTCTTCCAGCGCCACCTTGCCGGTCTCGACGTAGTGGCGCATCACCTTCGACACGCCCCACGGCAGCCCGATCGACATCCACGCCGTGACCACCCGGTTGACCGCGCCGGCCGCCATCATCAGCTCGCCCTCGGTGCACATGAGGTTGCGGCTCAGTGTGAGACCGGCGCGGCGCTGGCGCAGGACCTCGCGGACGAGCGCCATCGGCGTGCGCGTGAAGAGGCAGCCGCCGGCCACGACGTGGTCGCCGTCCTTCACGCGGCTAGCGGCGTCGTCCAGGCTGGTCAGCTTCTCGCCCGCGGATTTCGCCTTGGCCTCGAGACGGCGCCGGGCGGCGACGAAGTCGTACTCGATGGGGTTCAGGTCAGGATCTCCCAGGCGGCCTGGTAGCGGTCGAGCTCCTGCTGAGTCTTGAGATCCATCGGGTGCTCGCGCTCGGGCACGTCCACCTTCTTGTCCTCACCGCACAGCGCAGTCGTGAAGTAGCGCTGGCCGGTGTCGTTGGCCATGGTCACGATGGACGACAGCTCCGGATGGCGCGCGGCCAGCTTCAGCGCCGCGGCCACGTTGCACCCCGTGGAGATGCCGCAGAAGATCCCTTCCTCGGCGGCCAGCCGACGCGCCATCGTCAGGCTCTCGTCGGTGGTGGTGGTGATGACGCCCGAGAGCTGCGACACGTCGAGGTTGTCGGGAATGAAGCCGTCACCGATGCCTTCGATGCCGTGCGGTCCCCACTCGCGCCGTGCCAGCAGCGCGCACTCCTCGGGCTCGACGGCGTACAGGCGCACCCGCGCGTCACGCTCGCGCAGGAAGCGGCCCACGCCGGTCAGCGTGCCGCCGCTGCCCTGCGAGGCGACGAACGCGCCGATCATGCCGCCGGTCTGCTCCCAGATCTCGGGGCCGGTCGTCCGGTAGTGCGCCTCGATGTTGTCGGTGTTGTCGAACTGCCCGGGCACCCAGTAGCCGGCCGGGTCGCGGCGGCGGATTTCTTGAAGACGCTGCAGGGAAAGATCGACGTCGCTCTCACCGCCGGGCGTGAAGACCAGGTCGGCGCCGTAGGCGCGCATGATCTTCTTGCGCTCCTCGCTCATCCCCTCCGGCATGACGATCGTGCAGCGGTAGCCCTTCACCGCCGCCACGAACGCGCAGGCGATGCCGGCGTTGCCGGTCGAGCACTCCAGCACGCGCACGCCCGGCTTGAGATCGCCGCGCGCCTCGGCCCGCTCGAACATCCAGAGGTAGATGCGGTCCTTGAGGCTGCCGCTGGGCCCGAACCACTCGACCTTCAGGTAGAGCGCGGGCTTCACGCCGGCGGCCACGCGATTGAGCTTCACCAGAGGCGTGCGGCCGACGGCGGCGGCGATCGAGGGCAGCGCGTTCCGGTATCCGTCCCAGAGGATCGTCATGGGGAACGGATTGTACTCTCAGGACGCGGACGGGGCGAGCGGCTACGGCAGGCGGAGCCGGCCACGCAGCGAGGGGACGACACTGCCGCCGACCCGGATGTCGCCCACGCGTCCGTCGCGCAGCGTGAGGTCGACGTGGATGAAGCTCTGGCGGCCCATCTTGGCGCCCTGCTCGCTGACGATCGTCAGCCGCGGCGCGGACTTCACGAGCTCGTGCAGCACGAGATAGGCGCCGAGCGCGCCGCTGGCCGAGCCGGTGGCGGGATCTTCCGGCACCCCGGCCGACGGCGCGAACATCCGCGAGTACACGCGGTGGGCTGCCGGGTCGGGGTCGGGCGCCAGCACGAAGGTGCCGAGGCTCGTGGGCTTGCCGAGTGCGGCCTCCAGACCCCGGACGTCGAGCCGCGCGTGATCGACCGTCGCCCGGTCGCGGAGCGGGACGTACAGAAACTCGTTGCCGGTCGAGCCCGGCTCAATCGGCACGCCGGCGATCAGGTCGCTCTCGGCGAGGCCCAGGGCGGCGGCGACGCCCGCACGGTTCTTGATCTCCGCCCCGAAGGTCGCGTCGCGATGCTGCATCCAGATGAAGCGGGGCCCCGCCGGGTTGCCTTCGAGCTCTACCGGCACCGGACCGATGCGCTCCTCGAGAACGAAGCGCGCGGCTCCCTTCGTGACGCCCTCGGTAGCCAGGACCCACGAGGTCCCGACCGTGGGATGCCCGGCGAACGGCACCTCGCGCGCCGGCGTGAAGATGCGGATTGCCGCCACGCACTCCGGGCGGGTGGCCGGCAACACGAACACCGTCTCCGCCTGGTTCATCTCGCGGGCGATTGCCTGCATCTCACGGTCGTCGAGGCCACGGCCGTCGAGGAACACGGCCAGCCCGTTGCCGGCGAGGATCTGCTCGGTGAAGACGTCGACCTGGACGAATTCGAATTCGCGTGCCATGGTGGGCCAGAATCGCGTGGGAACGAGGAGGCGTCAAGTGCTCACGCCGGAACGCTTCTCGCAGGGCATGACCTTCGATCAGTACGTGGCCTACGCGGCCACGCCCGCCAACCTCGCGCGCGAGTCCGGCTGGTGGCTGGGGCCGGTGCGCAAGGACCTCAGCGATCTCCTCCGCAAATGGTACGCGGGGCCGGCCCGGCTCGACGCGGCCCAGACCGCGGCGATCCGCTGGCTGGCGGCGCAGCCGAACGGCCCGGCCAAGATCCTCGTGATCTCGGAAGAGTGGTCTTCCGACTGCCGCCGTGACGTCACCATGCTCGCGCGTCTCGCCGAGGCCGGCGGGCTGGAGCTGCGCATCTTTCCGCGTGACGGACAGTGCGTGGGGCGCGGGCCACGCGCCGATCCCGCCGAGTCGCCCAACGCCGATCTCATGAACATGTTTCTCCGGGAGCAGGACGGCCAGACGTTCCAGTCGATTCCCGTCGCCGCTTTCTACACGAAGAACTTCCAGTACCTCTGGCACTACCTGGAGTTTCCGGCTATCTACCACAAGTACCCGCTGTCGGACGCCATGCGCGCCGCTCGGCCGGGCGAGAGCCCCGAGCAGGCGTGGGATCGCTTCATGCGAGAGTGGCGCGAGCTGCAGCTCTCACCGTTCTTTCCGATCTGGACCTCGGCCGCTGCCAACGAAATTCTGTCGGCGCTCTACGAGCGGGCGGTTATCGGACCGACGTCCTGATTGAAGGGGGAACCCTACCAGGGTTCCCCCTTCCCCTCCGGGTCTCCCGGCTCTAGCCACCGGTCGCGTCGAAGGCCGAGCGTACGTGGCGGACGTCGAGCGCGCCCCGCGTGTCGACGGTGACCGACACGACGTCGAAGCGGCAGCGCACACCGTCGAGCCGTCGCCATTTGAGGTAGTGCTGGGCCAGGCGTGTCAGCCGTCGCTGCTTGTGCCAGGAGACCGCAGCCGCCGGCGCTTCGTCCCATCCGGCACGGCGACACTTGACCTCGACGAAGACGACCACGCCGTCTTCACGGCACACGAGATCGATCTCGCCCTCGGGGAACCGAACGTTCCGCTCGATCACCGCGAGGCCGGCGCGCTGGAGTGCGCGCGCCGCTTCCGCTTCCGCCGCCTGTCCGAGAGTCCGCCGAGCCTCCGTCACGGCGCCAGATTCGCGCCCCTGCACGCGGCGAACAATGTCCAATCTTTGGGACAGTGACTTCGGGCCGCTGGTTAAAGAGGAACGCCACGGCTCCGGACCGCCGGTCAAAGAGGAGCGCCACGGCTCCGCCGGGGCGCGACGAACGCTGGGGGGTGTGGGGGGCCATATCGGGGCCCCCCACTTCATCAGAACACGAGCGATCCCTGGCGCCACTCGCTGACGAACGACCGTCGATGCAGCGGGCACAGCCCGTGGCGATCGATCGCGGCGATGTGCTCGGGGGTCGCGTAGCCTTTGTGGCGGGCGAAGCCATACTCCGGGTACGCCCGATCGATTTCCAGCATCATGCGGTCGCGCGTGACCTTGGCGATGATCGACGCGGCCGCCACGCTGGCGCAGCGCGCATCACCGTCGACCAGATTGCGCTGCGGGCAGACGAGCTCGCGGAGCTCGACGAAGTCAGTGATGACCAGCTCGGGCGCCAGCGTCAGCGCGGTGAGCGCTTGCGCCATGGCCAGCCGGGTGGCCTCGAGGATGTTGATCCGGTCGATCGTCAGATGATCGACGATGCCCACCCCCACCGCGACCGCGCGCTCCTGGATGAGGGCGTAGAGCAGCTCGCGGCGCTCGGGGAGCAGGAGCTTGCTGTCGGCGACCCCGCGGATGCGGCGGTCGGGCGCGATGACGACGGCCGCCGCCACCACCGGCCCGGCCAGGGGCCCGCGCCCCGCCTCGTCGACGCCGGCGATACGAGTGACGCCCGTCTTCCAGGCCTTCGCTTCGTACCGGTACGGCGCCGTGGGAGGCGGCACGCCGGGTGGAGCGGTCTCTACTCTTGGTCGGTGGCGGCGGTGGCCGGCACGGCGCTGGCGCGCTTTTCTTTGATGCGCGCCGCCTTGCCCGCGAGTGAGCGCAGGTAGTAGAGCTTGGAGCGGCGAACCTGCCCGCGGCGCATCACGTCCACGCGCTCGATCCGTGGCGAGTGCGTCGGGAACGTGCGCTCCACGCCGACCCCGTAGGAGATGCGGCGCACGGTGAACGAGGCGCGCAGCCCTTCACCCCGGCGACGGATTACGGTGCCCTCGAAGACCTGGGTCCGCTCCTTCTCGCCTTCGATGACCTTCACGTGCACGCGCACCTGATCGCCGGGCGCAAACCCCGCCCGGTCCTTCTTCATGTGCCCGGCTTCGACCAGCAGAATCGCGTCCATCGCTCGGCTCCTTCTTCCTCTTCTTCGCTAGGGGCGGCCGCCCTCGTCGGGCAGCGTCTCCCCGCGTTCGAATCGCTCGATCCAGTGCTTCTCGTCCGCGTCCAGCGTCGCCGTGGCCAGCAGATCGGGGCGACGGCGCCACGTCATGTACAGCGCCTGCAGCCGGCGCCAGCGCGCGATGCGCGCGTGATCGCCGGACAGCAGCACCCCCGGCACCCGCGCGCCCCGGAACTCCTCGGGCCGCGTGTATTGCGGCGGCTCCAGCAGCCCGCTGGCGAACGACTCGCGCTCGGCCGCGCCCTCGGCGCCCAGCACTCCCGGCATCAGCCGCGTGACCGCGTCGGCCATCACCAGGGCCGGCAACTCGCCGCCGGTGAGCACGTAGTCGCCGATCGAGATCATCTCGTCGGCGAGCCCGGCGCCCACACGCTCGTCCACGCCCTCGTAGCGCCCGGCCAGGAGAATCAGGTGCGCCACCTGCGTCAGCTCGGCGGCGACCTCCTGCGTGAATCGCCGCCCGCGGGGATCCGTGAGGATCACGCGCGAGCCCGGCGTCCGCAGCTCCTCGACGGCGGCGAACAGGGGCTCCGGCTTCAGGACCATCCCGCCACCGCCGCCGAACTGATAGTCGTCGGTGATCCGGTGCCGACCCTCCGCGTAGTCTCGGAGATTGACCACCCGGATGTCAACGAGCCCCCGCGTCCGCGCGCGGCCCAGAATCGACTCCGCGACGACCGGCTCCACCATCCCCGGGAACAGCGTGACGATGTCGATGCGCATCACCGCCATCCCTAGAGCTCGAGCAGTCCCTCCGGCGGCCGGATCACGACCCGGCGCGCCCCCACATCCACCTCGATCACGATCTCCGGCACCGCCGGGATCAGATGCTCACGCTCGGGGCCTTGCACCACCCACAGAACTTGCCCCGGCGCGGGATCGATCCCGCTCAGCTCACCGACGACGCGCCCGTCCTCCGTCGTCACCCGGCAGCCGATCAGCTGCCACGGGTAGACGTGGCCGGGAGGGGGCGGCAGCGCTTCCGCCCTGGGCAGCGCCACCAGTCGGCCGGCCAGCGCGGCGGCCGCCTCGGGGGAGTCGCATCCCTCCAGCGACAGCAGCACCACGTCACCCTGTCGCCTCACCCCCCGCACGCGCCGCACCGTGCGATCGTCGTGTCGCGGATCCCACAGGATGCACTCGCGGATGCGCCCGAACCGCTCCGGATGATCCGTCTGCGGGACGACGCGCAGTTCGCCGCGAAGGCCGTACGCCCGCGTGGCCTCGCCGATCACGACGAGGTCGTCGCCGGCCACCGCGCTAGGCGACGGGCTTCTCGAGCGCGATCAGCTTCTTGACGGTGTTGGAGGGCTGCGCGCCCTTGCTGATCCACGCCGCCGCCTTGGCCCGGTCGATCACGACCGTCGGCGGCTGGGTCACCGGATTGTAGTGGCCGATCACCTCGATGAAGCGGCCGTCGCGCGGCGAACGAGAGTCGGTCACCACCACGCGGTACCGCGGTCGCTTGCTCGACCCTTCACGTCGCAGTCGAATCATTACCACGTCGTCACCCCCTCAGGGTCGGAAAGCCGGGCAGGCCTTTCAGCTTGCCGAGCTTGCCTTCCATGCCTTTGAACTGCTTCATCATTTTTCGGAGCTGCGCGAACTGCTTGAGCAGCCGGTTCACGTCCTGCACGTTGGTGCCGCTGCCGCGCGCGATGCGCTGGCGACGGCTGCCGTTGATGATCTCCGGGCGCTGGCGCTCGTCCAGGGTCATCGACGAGATGATCGCGTCGAAGCGCCCCATGTCGGCCGCCTCGCCGTCCATCTCGGGAGCCGCGCCGCCCTTGAACATCTTGCCGAGCGGCAGCATTCCCATGATTTGATCGAGCGGTCCCATTTTCTTGAGCTGCCGCAGCTGCTCGCGGAAATCATCGAGCGAGAAGCTGTCCTCGCGCAGCTTGCGCACCAGCTCCTGGGCCTTGTCCTGATCGACCGTGGCCTGGGCTTTTTCCACCAGGGACAGCACGTCGCCCATGCCAAGCACGCGGGAGGCGAGACGGTCAGGATGAAACGGCTCCAGCGCGTCGGTCTTCTCGCCCATGCCGACGAAGGCGATGGGCCGGCCGGTCACGTGGCGCACCGAGAGCGCGGCGCCCCCGCGGGAGTCACCGTCCATCTTGGTGAGGACGACGGCGTCGATACCCACCACCTGGTTGAAGCGATCGGACACCGTGACCGCATCCTGTCCGGTCATGGCGTCCACGACGAGCAGCACGTGGTGCGGCCCCACCGTGCGCTTGATGGCCTTCAGCTCGTCCAGCATCGCCTCGTCGATGTGCAGCCGGCCCGCCGTGTCGAGAATGAGCGGAGTCAGGCCGCGGGTCGCCGCGGCCTCACGGGCCGCCTCGCAAATGGCCAGCGGCGTCTGACCCGCCTCGCCGATGACCGGCACGCTGATCTGCGCACCGAGCGTGCGCAGCTGCTCCTGGGCGGCGGGGCGATACGTGTCGGCGGCGGCCAGGATCGGGTGCTGTCCCTGCTTGGCGTACATCCGCGCCAGCTTGGCCGCGGTGGTGGTCTTGCCCGATCCCTGTAGTCCGATCAGCATGATGATCGTCGGCGGATGTGGCGCGGTGGCCAGGCGGTGCCCGCTGCCCCCGAGCAACTCCACCATCTCGTCGTGGACGACCTTGACGACCTGCTGGGCCGGGGTCAGCGATCTGAGCACGTCTTGCCCGATCGCCTTCTCACGGACGCGATCGACGAAGGTGCGGACGACCTTGAAGTTGACGTCCGCCTCCAGTAGCGCCACGCGGACCTCGCGCAGCGCCTCCTGGATGTTGTCTTCGGTCAGGCGGCCGCGGCTGCCGAGCCGGTCGAAGATGGATTGCAGTCTCGTGCTCAGGGAGTCGAGCATGGAAAGACGAAGTCTACGCAACTACGCGGAAGATTTCAACTCGCCGGCGGGGGGAGACGCCGGCGAGTTGATCAGGTCAGGACGCGATCAGCGAAGCGAGCGGACTCGGACCCGCACGGGCTCCCAACGGAGGATCTGCAGCACGAAGCCGAAGGGCAGGAAGCACGTGGCCATGGCGACCCAGAAGTCGAGGCTCCGCCAGCACGTCTTCCACTCGAACCCCGTGAACCCGAGGACCTTCAAGATTCGCATTCGCGTTCTCCCAACCCGTCTAGTAGCAGGCGCGGTGCCAACGCGATATATCAATGGAATCGGTGTTTTGACTCATGGGGTTCGGCTCGAGACGGATGAACAACCGCCGCCCCCGGTGCAACTTTTGCCGGGTCCAGATCGGGGGCCGTTCGTATGGTCTCGTGCGGACGCGCTCCGCAACTGGTGCGGACGCTCACAGCAGTTCCACGAGATCGCCGATCGCGATGGTCCCGCCGGACACAACGGCGGAGTCCAGCGCCATCGTCCCGCCGAAGTTCTCCACGATGCGACGCAGTACCGAGACATCCTGCACCCGCGTGTCCGGGTCCCACGTGGTCATCACGCAGCGGCCCCGCAGCTTCTCCATGCTGATCACGACGTCCCCGATGCGAAGGCGCCGGCCCGGCCACTGCCGTTCGGCCACCCCGGTGACGCCGCCGATCACGATGTTGGGGCGGAGCCGTCGGCCGTCCACGTCGAGCGCGGCGATGGCGCCGTCGGTCGCGACGAGCAGCGGCAACACGTCGAAGCGCTCGGGACCGTCGTAGCGGGCAAGCGTGGCCTCGGGGCCGGCAGCCTCGCGCACCGCCGCGGAGGATTCTGGGGCCGTCCAGGCACGGCCGTCGATCAGCGGCTCGCCGTCGGGGCCGAGCGTGGCGTGCAAGGCGAGCAGCCGGGGCCGGTTGCGCGCCGTCACCACGCGGTCTCGTCCGTCACGCACGTGGACGACCCGATCGCCCACGATCCCGTTGGAGGTGACCACCGCACGATCGAGCCGCTCACCGGCGAGCGATTTGACCGGATAGCGCCACAGCTCGGCCACCCGCAGCCCCGACGTGTCCATCACACCCTTTGGACAGCGCCAGAGCGGCCGGAGATTCCGGGGGTCAGCCTCCGGCGGCTTGCCGCATCTGCTTGATGACCGCGGCGGGGTCCTTCGCGTCGAACACGGCCGAGCCGGCGACCAGGATCGATGCACCGTGCTCGGCGAGCGGGCGGGCGTGCTCGACCTTCACGCCGCCGTCGATCGAGACGTCGACGGCGCGGCTGCCGAGCAGCGAGCGGATCTGGCGGATCTTCGGATAGACGGCGGGGATGAAGGCCTGGCCCCCGAAGCCCGGATTCACCGACATGACCAGCACCAGGTCGAGATCGCCGGTGACGTAGTCGAGCGTGGAAGGATGCGTGGCGGGGTTCAGCGCCGCGCCCGCCTTCACCGGCGCGCCGCGCTTGCTCGACAGCTCGCGGATGTTGACCAGCGTGCGCTGCAGATGCGGACACGCCTCCACGTGGACCGTGAGCATGTCCGCGCCGCGCGCGGCGAACTCCGGCAGGTACTTCTCCGGCTCGACGATCATGAGGTGCAGGTCCAGCGGCAGCCGGGTGCGCTTGCGGATCGCATCGAGAATCGGGAACCCCATCGAGATGTTCGGCACGAAGCGGCCGTCCATGACGTCGATGTGGATCTGGTCGGCGCCGGCAGCCTCGATCCGGGCGATCTCCTCGGCGAGGATGCCGAAGTCAGCCGAGAGGATCGAGGGCGCGATCTTGATCACCGCACTGTTATACCGCAACTCGCTCGACAGCGACGGCGGCTCGCTCAGCGGCGACGGAGGCGCGCCGCAGTGAAGCCGTCGGTGCCGTGCTGGTGCGGCAGGCACCTCACGAAGCCGTCGGCCCCGGCCGGGACGGGAAACGCGGCCGGCGGATCGAGGGCGAAGGTCGGGTCACTCGCCAGGAAACCGTGGACGACACCTTCGTTCTCCTCGGGCTCGAGCGAGCAGGTGGCATAGACGAGACGGCCGCCAGGTCGCACCAGCGTGGCCGCCGCCGCGAGGATGCTGCGCTGGCGCGTGGCGGCGGCGGCGACGTCGGCCGCCTGCCGGCGCCACTTCACCTCGGGATTGCGGCGGAGCACGCCGAGGTTCGTGCACGGCGCGTCCACCAGCACACCGTCGCAGAGGCCCGCCCAGCGTGGGGCCAGCGTCTCCACCGGCCCGTCCACCGCTTCGACGATCGTCACACCGAGTCGGGCGGCCGCTTCCGCGACGCGGCCCAGCCGACCCGCCTGCGGATCGAGCGCGAGCACACGCCCGCGATTGTCCATGAGCTGGGCGAGGTGGGTGCTCTTGGTGCCGGGCGCGGCGCACACGTCGGCGATCATCGTGCCGGCGGCCGGCTCCAGCAGACGCGCCACGAGCATCGAGCCCTCGTCCTGCACCACGCACCGGCCGTCCGCGAACGCGCGCCAGCGCCCGGGATCGCCGCCGCCCTCGACGGTGACGCCCTCGGGCGCCAGGCGCATCGGCGTGGCATCGACGCCCTCCTGGCGCAGCTGCACGGCCAGATCCTCGCGGCTGAGCTTGAGCGTGTTGGCTCGAATGCCCAGCGCCGGCCGCTCGTTCAGCGCCCGCATGAGCGTCTCGGCTTCGGCCGCGCCCAGGCGCTCGACCCAGCGGTGGGCGATCCACGTGGGGAACGAACAGCGCGTGGCCAGCGCGTCCAGCGGATCGGCGGGCGGCGCTGGCTCGCGCTCACGCTTGCCCCGGCGAGCGAACGCACGCAGCACCGCGTTGACGTACTCGGCGACGCCCGGCTTGGCCCGGGCAAGCGTGACCGCGTCGTTGACGGCGGCGAAGGCCGGCACGCGCTCGAGGAACGCGAGCTGATACGCGGTGAGTCGCAGCAGGACCCGCACGCGGGCATCGAGCGAGGCGAGCCGGCGGCGGGAGTGCGGGGCGAGGATCCAGTCGAGATAGCGCTGCCAGCGCAGGGTGCCGTAGACGAGCTCGGTGGCCAGCGCCACGTCGCGCACGGAGAGCGAGCGCCGTTCGAGCTCGGCGTCGAGCGCCAGGTCGGCGAACGCGGCGTCGGTGTCGACGCGCTCGAGCACGCGCGCGGCCACCGCCCGCGCCGGCGAGGCGGCCCGGCTCACCGCGACGTCAGCGTCTGACCGGCGGTCAGCCGCGCGCCGCGCAGGAACTCGTCCCACGCCAGCGCCCGGCGGCTCTCCGGCTGGACCTCGAGGGGCAACACCGCGCCCTCGCCGGCGACGATGGCCAGACTGCGCTCATGCGCTACCAGCGTGCCCGGCGTGCCGGTGCCGGGCACGACGCGCGCCCGCCACAGCGTGAGCGCGCCGCCGGCGAGCGTGGTCGTCGCGCCGGGCCACGGATTGCAGCCCCGGAGGAGATCGACCAGCTGGCGCGCCGGCCGCTGCCAGTCGATGGCGCCGTCCGTCTTCTTGAGCCGCGGCGCCAGGGTCGCACCCTCGGGCTGCGGCGTCGGCTTCAGCGAGTCCAGCCGGGCCAGCGTGTCGAGCATCACCTCGGCACCCAGACGCGCCAGCCGCTCGGACAGCTCACCGGCCGTCTCCTCGGGGCCGATCGGGGTCTCGACGCGCAGGAGCATCGCGCCGGTGTCCATGCCGGCGTCCATCTGAAACGTCGTGATGCCGGTGACGGTCTCGCCACGGATGAGGGCCCACTGGATCGGCGCGGCGCCGCGGTACTTCGGCAACAGCGAGCCGTGGATGTTGATCGACCCGCGCGCGGGGGCATCGAGCACCGCCGTCGGCAGGATCTGGCCGAACGCGACCACCACCGCGATGTCGGCCCCCAGCGCCCGCAGGCGCTCGGGCCACTCGGGATCGCGCAGGCGCGGCGGCTGGATGACCGGCAGGCCCGCCTGGAGCGCGGCAAGCTTGATGGGCGGCGGCGTCAGCTTCTGGCCGCGGTGCGCGGGCCGATCCGGCTGCGTGATGACCGTGACGATCGTGTGGGCGCGGCGCAGCGCCTCGAAGGTGGGAAGCGCGAATGCCGGGGTGCCGTAGAAGAGGACCTTCAGCGGATTACAGCGCGAAGGCGCGGTGGGCGGCGGCGTCCTCGGTGAAGCCTTCCTTCTTGATGCGGCGCTTGATCCGGTCGCGGGTCATCGCATCGACGCGATCGATGAACAGCACGCCATCGAGGTGGTCGATCTCGTGCTGGAACACGCGGGAGCGCAGGCCGCGGGCGGTGATCGATACCGGCTGGCCTTCGAGGTCCTGCGCCTCCAGCTTCACCCACTGCGCGCGAGTGACCGGCGCGAAGAAGCCGGGGAGCGACAGGCACCCTTCCTCGGCGGTGACGGTCCCGCCCTGCTCGGTGATGACGGGGTTCACCAGCACCTGGGCGCCGCGGCCTTCCTCGTCGCCGACCACCAGCAGGCGGACCGAGGCGCCGATCTGCGGCGCGGCCAAGCCGATGCCGACCTCGTCGTACATCGTGTCGATCATGTCCTCGGCCAGGCGGCGAATCTGGGGCGTCACCGTCGCGATCTCCTCCGCGCGGCGCCGCAGGACCGGATCACCGTACCGACGAACTTTCAGGACGGCCATTCGACCGGATCCACCTCCACGTCTATGATACCGCGGCTCCGCGGGCGCGGTCCCCGGAAGTCCTCCAGCGCCAGCGCCAGCGCGGCCGGAAGGTCGGCGTGTCCCTTGACCACGATGCGCCGTGCACGGTCGCGCCGGTCGGCGACCGGCGGGTAGACGGTCAGCCTAGATGATGCGCGCAGGGCCGCGGCGACCTCGTCGGCCACCCGCCGCGTCTCGGCGGCGGCGGTGGCGCTGATGGTGAGCAGCGCCAGCCGGCGGAAGGGCGGATAGCCCAGCTCGGCGCGGAACTTCAGCTCGGGGCGATAGAACCCGCCGAGATCCTGACGGGCGACGGCGTCGATGGCGTAATGGCTCGGATTCTGGGACTGGATGACGAGGCTTCCGTGCGCGCCGACGCGCTCGGCCGCCGCCCACATGAGCGAGAACATCCGCTCGCCGGCCCGGAAGTCGGGCAGGCGCAGCAGCTGATCGGGCGAGACGAAGCCGGCCAGGCCGAGCGAGGACGGGCCGAAGAGCCGCAGCGCGCCGCGCGTGCCGATCACGACGTCGGCGGCGGCCGCCGCCGTGCGCTGCGCTTCGCCGCGCGCGCCGCGCGAGGCCTCGGGATCCCACCGCGCCACACGCACCTTGGGGAAGCGCCGTCGCACGGCGTGCTCGACTCGCTCGAGGCCCCAGCCGAACGGCGACAGCCGGCGGCCCCCACAGTGCGGACAGGTGTCCGGCGGCGGCATCGTGGTGGCGCACAGGCGGCAGAGCAGGGTGGCGGCCGATCGCGTGTAGCCGAGCGCCAGCGCGCACGTGGGGCACCGCACGATCTCGCCGCACTCGTCACAGGCCAGTGCGGAGGCCAGGCGGCTGACCACGAGCAGCACGCGACGGCCGGCGGCCAGGGCCTCGCGGACCGCGCGCGCCAGCGGCGGCGTCAGGGGCTCGCGGCGGAGGATGCCGCGCGTGTCGGTGATGGTCACCGCCGGCCACGGTCCGGGCGTCGGCGCCGCCATGGTGAGTCCGCGGCGATCGGTCGCGCGCCACCAGAGTTCCACGCTGGGTGTCGCGGCGGTGAGGGCGACGCCCAGGCGCTCGCGGGCCGCGCGCTCGAGCACGACGTCGCGGGCGTGCAGTCTTGGCGGGCCGGGCGGCTTGTGCGCGGCTTCGTGCTCGTCCACCAGCGCCACCAGCCCCGGCGACGCCAGCGGTGCGAGGAGCGCCGAGCGCGTGCCCACGGCCAGCCGGGCTCCGCCCCCGCCGAGCGCCGCCCACGCGCCGGCCCGGGCGGCTTCATCCACGCCGGAGTCGAGTCGGACCACGGGTCCGAGCCGCGCCAGGCGCTGCGCCCAGCGCGCCGCGGCCTCGACGTCGGGGACCACGACCAGCGCGCTCGACGCGCGGCCCACGTGCTCCAGCAGGCGGCGCTCGCGGCCGGCGCCGATCATGAGCTCGGCGCCGGGCCGGTCACCCTCGGCGGCCCCGTTCGCGCGACTCGCCGGGCGTTCGGCGCCGGCCGGCGCGCTCGTCATCGGCGGCGGCAGCAGCGCGGCGCACGTCGAGCCGAGTGACGAGAGCGATTCGGAGGCTACCCAGCGCGCCAGATCGAGCCGGCCCGGCGTGAGCAGCGGAGCGGGCTCGGCCGGAGCGAGCAGGGCCTTGAGGCCGCGATCGTCCCCGTCGCGGACCGCGAGAACGATCCCCACGCGACGGGCACCGGCGAGCGGGGCGAGGACGCGCTGACCGACGGCGACGGTGGGTCCGGGCGGAATCCGGTAGGAAAACGGGCGCTCGACGGGCGCGTCGAACGCCACGTCGGCAATCACGGCCCCACTCTCATCGCGTGCGGCGGGCGTCGTACTCCCGTTTGGCGAGCTTGAGATCGTCCCAGGCCATGCGCTTGTACTCCTGACCGGGATTGCGCAGCAGGAACGCCGGATGGAACGTCGGGATGAGCACGGCCGCGCCGTAGGTGTGCAGGTGGCCGCGGAGCTTGCCGATCGGCTCCTTGGTACGCAGCATCGCCTGGGTGGCCACGCTGCCCAGCGTGAGGATCACCTTGGGCTGGATCACGCCGAGCTTGTCGGCGAGAAACGGCGCGCAGGCGGCCAGCTCGTCCGCCTCCGGATTGCGGTTGCCGGGCGGACGACAGAGGACCGTGTTGGTGATGTAGACCTCGTTGCGGGTGATCTTCACCGACTCCAGCATCTTGGTGAGCAGCTGACCGGCGCGGCCGACGAACGGTAACCCCTGCGCGTCCTCGTCGGCGCCGGGCCCTTCGCCGATGACGACGAGGTCGGCCTCGGGATTGCCGGAGCCGAAGACGATCGTGTTCCGCGCCGCGCACAGCTTGCAGCGCTGGCAGCCCTGCAGCCGTGCCTCCTGGGCGCGCAGGCTCTCGGCCGGAGTCTGCAGATAGTCGCCCTCGATGGCCAGACGTTCGCTGCCGAGATCGCGGTGGAAGCGCAGCGTGGCGGCCAGGGCCCCGAGGGCATCCGCGAGGGCCGCGCGGGGATCGTCGCTCAGCGGACCGCCCGGCGCGCGGGATGACTCGTGCGCAGCGCGAGGATGGCGTCCAGGATGGCGTCGGCCACCGCGGACTTCGCCATGCGCGGCAGCTCGCGGCTGCCGCCCCAGCGGTCGATCAGCAACACCTCGTTGTCCTCGGCGTCGAATCCGATGTCGCGGCGGCTGACGTCGTTGGCCACCAGCAGGTCGATCCCCTTGGCCTCCAGCTTGACCCGCGCGTTGGCCACCACGTCGTTGGTCTCGGCCGCGAAGCCCACGATGAAGGCCCCGGTCGCCCGCGCGGCCACCTCGGCCAGGATATCGGGATTGGGTGTGAGGTCGAGCGTGAGATCGCGCTTGCCCTTGATCTTCTGCTCGGCCGGACGCCGGACGCGGTAGTCGGCCACCGCGGCCGCCTTGATGACGACCGTGGCCGTGGCCGCGTGGTGCAGGACCGCGTCGCGCATGTCCTCGGCCGTCTGCACCGGCACGAACGTCGCCGTCGCCGGCGGCGTGAGCGCGGTGGGCCCGGACACGAGGATGACCTGCGCGCCCCGCCGCTGGGCCGCGGCGGCCAGCGCGTAGCCCATGCGACCCGACGAGCGATTGGAGATGTAGCGCACGGGATCGATCGGCTCACGCGTCGGCCCCGCGGTGATGAGCACGCGCTCGCCGGCCAGGTCACGGGTGGGTGTGAGCGCGCTCAGCAGCGCCTCGATCAGGACGTCGATCTCGGGCAGCCGGCCCCGGGCGTGCAGGCCGGAGGCGAGCGCGCCGGCGTCGGGATCGACCACCGTCACGCCGCGCGCGCGCAGCGTGGTGACGTTGGCCGTCACCGCGGGATGCTCCCACATGCCGCCGTCCATCGCCGGCGCGATCACCACCGGGCAGCGGGCGGCCAGCAGCAGCGTGGTGAGGAAGTCGTCGGCGATGCCGTGCGCGGCCTTGGCCAGGAGGTTCGCGGTGGCCGGCGCCACGATCACGGCGGCGGCTCGCTCGGCGAGCGTGACGTGCTCGACCGCGGCCTCACTCTGGGGATCGAAGAGATCGGTCAGCACCGCCCGGCCGGAGAGCGTGCGGAAGGTGAGCGGGCCCACGAACTGCTGCGCGTGCTCACTCAGGCACACGGTGACCGAGGCGCCGAGCCGCGTGAGCTCGCGCAGCAAGTAGACCGCCTTGTAGGCGGCGATCGAGCCCGTGACGCCGAGAATCAGCTCTCGGCCGCCGAGCGTGGCGTTCATGCCTTGGTAGTTTCGCCCTCTTCCTTCACGCGGTACTCGACCTTGGCCGAGGCGATCTCCTGCAGCGCCACGCTGGTCGGCTTCTTGTGACTGCTGTCCACCCGTGCGGCGGCACCCCGGTTGATCTGCCGGGCCCGCTTGGCCGACAGCACGACGAGCAGGTAGCGGTTCGAGACCTTGTTCAAGGCTTCCTCCAGCGATGGGAACGCCATCAGTTTGGTACCTCCAGATCGGGGAAATTGAGAGCCAGGCGGCTGATGCGACAGCGCTCGGCTTGTACGATCGACTCCAGCTGGTCGATCGCTTCCTTCACGTCGCGATTCACGATCAGGTAATGATACCGCCGCCACAGGACCACCTCGTGGCGCGCGCGGTCCAGTCGCCGCGCGATCTCGCTCTCGCCGTCGGACCGGCGCTCGCGCAGTCGCTGCTCGAGCTCGGCCATCGAGGGCGCCACGATGAAGACCAGCACCGCCTCGGGGTAGCGCGCGTGGAGCTGGGCCGCCCCCTGCGTGTCGATGTCGAGCAGGATGTCGTGGCCGTCGGCCAGCGCGGTCTCCAGCGGCTTGGCCGGCGTGCCGTAGAGATTGCCGTGCACCGTCGCCCACTCGGCCAGCTCGCCGCGATCGAGCATCGCGCGGAACTGGGGCTCGCTCACGAACCGGAAATCGGTGCCGTCGATCTCGCCCGGTCGCGGCGGTCGCGTGGTCACCGACACCGAGTAGGCGATGTCGTGCAGACGCAGCCGGATCTCGCGGCACAGCGTTGTCTTCCCCGCGCCGGAGGGGGCGGAGACGACGAACAGTGTGCCGCGGCGCTTGATTACAGGCGTGGCATCACTCCCCCGGACTGCGGTCCGTTCCCAGCCGCTGGGCAAGCGTGGCCGGCTCCAGCGACGAGAGAATGAGGTGATCGCTGCCGGTCACGATGACCGCTCGCGTGCGCCGCCCGTTGGTGGCGTCGATCAGCTTGGTGCTGCCCTTGGCGCTCTCGATCAATCGTTTCACCGGTAGCGAGTCGAGCGCGACGATGGCGACGATCTGCTCGGCCACCACCACGTTGCCGTGTCCGACGTTCATCAGGTGCAGGGTCGCCCCGTTCGTCCCCTTACTCAAGATTCTGAACCTGCTCGCGCATCTTCTCCAGCACGCCCTTGCCGGCCAGGGCCGCCTGGCTCAGCTCCAGGTCGTCGGCCTTGCTGGCCACGGTGTTCACTTCGCGGCCCAGCTCCTGGAGGAGGAAGTCGAGCGGTCGTCCCACCGGACCACCCTTGTCCAGCACCAGCGCCCACTCGGCCAGGTGCGCCCGCAGGCGCGTCAGCTCCTCGGTGATGTCGCCCTTGTCCGCCCACACCGCCGCCTCGGTGAGGATCCGCGCCTCGTCCACGCCGGCTCCGCCCAGCAGGGAGCGGATCCGCTCGCGCAGGCGCTCCTCGCGCCGGGTCACGGCCGCCGGAGCCCGCGCGGCCATGGTGTCCACGATGGTCGTGAGCTCGGCGTGCAGGCTGCGCAGCTCCTGGGCCAGGCGCTCACCCTCGGCGGTGCGCCGCTCGACGAGCTCGTCGAGGGCGCGGCTCAGCGCCGCCTGCAGCAGGGGCCAGGGCACCGAGGCTTCGACCGGCTCGCTGTCCTCCAGCCGTATGACCCCGGGACGCTCGAGGAGCCATTGCAGCGTGACGCTGCCCGCGAGGCCGACGTCGTCGAGGTCGTTCGCCAAGGCGCGGGCGCGCGCGGCGTATTCGCGGGCCAGGACGTGATCCGTGATCACCCGCTGCGTGGACTGCCCCACCACCGGCGTGGCGACCACGCTGACGTCGATCCGGCCCCGTTCCAGCCGGGCGGCGATCACCTTGCGGGCCTCGATCTCGAGCGCGGTCAGCGTGCGCGGCAGGCGGAGGGCGACGTCCAGGTGCCGATGATTGACCGAGCGCGCCTCGACGAGCACGACGAGCGTGTCGCCCCGCACCTCCGCGCGTCCGAACCCGGTCATGCTCCGGATCATCGAGTGCTCCAGAATGGCTGAAATTCTCTGTAGTGTCAATATGTTATGATTCAGCCGGCAAGGAGGATCGTTGATGAGCTGGACCCGCCGACAATTCCTCGCGACCACGAGCGTGACGGGCGCCGGTCTGCTGGCCGGCGGCGGGCGCGCGGCCCACGCGCAGGGCAAGGCGATCACCGCGTCGCACAGCGTTTCGACGTTCGTGTACGGCCAGCACCTGGTGGCGAAGGAGAAGAAGTTTTTCGAGGAAGAAGGGCTCAGCCTGCCGAGCTTCATCGTCCCGGGCGGCGGGGCCAAGGTGGTGCAGGCGCTGGCCGCCGGCCAGGCCATGTTCGCGCTGGGCGACTCCAACCATCCGCTGAAGATCACCGAGAAGGGCAAGGACGCCCTCATGCTGTTCGCGACCGACACGCGCTGCTCCTACGCCAATGTCGTGGTGCGCAAGGAGCTGTGGGACCGGGGCGTCAAGTCGGTCGAGGCACTCGCCGACGCCAAGCTCGTCGGCCGCAAGGCCATCGTGGCCGCCACCGCTATCGGCTCGGGCACGCACGTCTACGGCGTCTACGTCATGAAGGGCAGCAAGGCCCCCGACGGCCGGACGGTGAACGACTACGTGGAGTGGGTGGGCGGTGGCGCGTCGACCACGATGCTGGGCGGGCTCAAGGCCGGGAAGTTCGACGCGATCATGGCGGTGCCCGAGTGGCAGTGGGCCACCGAAGACGAGGGCTTCGGCAAGGCCATCTACGACGTGCAGGACGAGAAGGCGTGGAATCGCGTCTTCGGCGGCCCTATCCCGGTCACGGTGGGCTACGTGCTCAAGGAGACGATCGAGAAGTCGTCCGATCTCGTGCAGGGGTACGTGAACGCCAGCTGGCGCGCCCAGCAGTGGATCCACCGGGCCACGGACGAGGAGGTCGTCGAGCTGCTGTACAAGCCGTACATGGACTCGTTCTCACGCGAGGTCGTCCTGCGCTCCGTGAAGTACTACCGGACGATATTCGACTGGGACTTCCTCATCGAGGAGAAGGACTACGACAACGGCACGAAGGTGTGGGTCCCCTTGGCACTCGACAAGCCCATCCCGTACGCCAAGGCCGTCGACATGTCCTTCGTGAAGAAGGCCCAGGCCAAGTACAAGTCCTGACCGGGTGAAGCGCTCCCGCATCATCGTCCGCGAGCTGACCAAGACCTTCCGGGACGACGGCCGCGAGGTGGCCGCCGTCCAGGGCGCGTCCTTCGAGATCCACGACGGCGAGTTCGTGGCCCTCGTGGGCCCCTCGGGGTGCGGCAAGTCCACCATCCTCAACATGATTGGCGGGCTCGTGACGCCGACGGCGGGCGGGGTGGAGATCGACGGCGTCCGGGTGGCCGGCCGGGCGCCGCGGCAGGTCGGCTACGTCTTCCAGAAGGACACCGTCTTTCCCTGGCGCACCGTGGCCCGCAACATCGCGGTCGGGCTCGAGTACCGCGGGGTGGCGCGGGCCGAGCAGGAGCGCCGCGTGCGCGAGGCCATCGGGCTGGCCGGCCTGGCCGGCTTCGAGGAGGCGTTTCCCGCCACGCTGTCGGGCGGCATGCGCCAGCGCGTGGCGCTGATGCGCACGCTGGTGGTGGAGCCCCAGATTCTGCTGATGGACGAGCCGTTCGGCGCGCTGGACACCCACACCAAGATCAACCTGCACGTCGAGCTGCTGGCGCTGTGGGGGGCGCGCCACCAGACGGTGGTGTTCGTGACCCACGACCTGTCGGAGGCGATCACGCTGGCCGACCGCATCGTGGTGATGACGCGCCGGCCCGGACGCGTGAAGATGATCCACGACGTGCAGCTGGCGCGGCCGCGCGACGTGATCAAGCTGCGCGAGACCGACGCCTACGCGCACGAGTACGGTGCGCTCTGGCACGTGCTGGGCGAAGAGTTCGCCGAGCGGGCGTGATGAGCGACCGCGCGCGGGTGTGGCTGTGGCGGCTGGCGATCCTGATCGTGCTGCTCGTCGCCTGGGAGTGGCTCACCGGCATCAAGGCGATCTCGCGGACGCCGGGGCTCTACTGGATCGATCCGTTCTTCGTCAGCCGACCGTCGCTCATCCTCAAGCGCTTCGCCCACCTGGCCTCGGATCAGGTGCGCCTGTCCATCTGGCAGATGGCGCTGTCCACCGTGCAGTCCACGGTGTGGGGCTTCCTGGTCGGCGTGTCGACAGGCTTCGCCGCCGGCCTGCTCCTCGGCCGCAACGAGCGGCTGGCCAGCATCTTCGAGCCCTACATCATCGCGTTCAACTCGCTGCCGCGCATCGCGCTGGTGCCGCTCATCACGATGATCTTCGGCTTCGGCCTCCTGGCCAAGATCGTGCTGGCGTGGACGATCGTGTTCTTCATCGTCTTCTTCAACACGTTCCAGGGCGCGCGCTCGGTGGACGCCGACCTCATCCACTCCGCCCGCTTCCTCGGCGGCACCGACCGGCAGATCATGCGCACGGTCATCGTTCCCTCCGCGCTGGCGTGGACCTTCGCGTCGCTTACGCCGTCGATCTCGTTCGCCCTGATCGGCGTGGTGGTCGGCGAGTTCCTCGGCGGCGAATCGGGCGGCGGCCTCGGCTATCTGATCATCCAGTCGCTCGGCACGCTCAACGCCGCCGACATGATGGTGGCGCTCATCGCGCTGGGCGTGATCGGCATCGCCATGGCGCTCGGCATCAAGCAGATCGAGAAGCGGCTGCTGCGCTGGCGGCCAGAGTACCGTAGCCGCACGTGAAGCGCTGGGTGTGGCTGGTCGCCGGGCTGCTCGTGGTGGTCGGCGTCGCCGGTCTGGGTGTGGCACGGCTGAGCGGTCGAAAGGGCTCGCGCCCCTCGGCGCTGCTCACGGTGATCAGCGGCTGGCTGGCGGCGTGGATCCTCTGGGGGTTCGCCGGCGGACTGGCCGCTCACTACGGCGTACTCGACACGTACGACGGAACGCTCTTCGCGATCCTCGCGATCGCCGGCGGCATCTGGCAGTATCGGACGCACGTGCGGCGGGGGCGCGAGCCGGCGCTGGCGATCTTCGTGGGCGGCCAGATCCTCTGGCTCAGCGTCATCTTGCTGCAAAACGGAGTGCTCAGCCGATGAAGACTCGTGACGATGCGCAGATCACGCCGCTGGCCTCGCACCGCGGCGCCTTCTTCCGCGTGCTGCAGCAGACGGCACGCAGCCAGGCTGCGGTGATGACGATCGCCGCCGGCGCCGACGGCGGCCCGGAAGAAGAACACGGCGGCGACCAGATCGTCTACGTGATCGAAGGCGAAGCCATCCTGCGCATAGGCACGCGCGATCACCACGCCCCGGCCGGCACGCTCGTCACGATTCCTGCCGGCGCCCGCCACCACGTCCGCAATCCGGGCTCGTTGCCGCTGTTCTTCCTGACCGTCTACGCGCCGCCAGAGTACTAGCCGCCGAACCTCAAACTCGCGCACAGTTACTGCTGCCGCCGTGAGCGGGGTGGGTGTGCGGTGAGGCCCTCTGGAACTCGTTTCCCGTCACCTGGGACCGTGCGCCCCGCTCGAGGTGGAGCCCAGCCACGGCGGGTGCGAGGCGGTCTGCCGCCTCGTGGTTCCAGAGGGCCTCACCGCGCACCCGCCCCGCTCACGGCGAGGGCAGGTATGCGAGCTTCGGACTAAGCGATCAGCTGCGGCTGCCGGGTTTGATGGCCTGGCTGCCGGCTTTGCAGAGCGGGCAATTGTCGGGCTGGTAGGTGGTGGCGGCGACGGTGGCCAGGGTGGCGTGCTTCATGGGGTAGGTGGCGGTGCCGCCGCTGCGATCGATCAGCATGCCGACGCCGATAACCACGCCGCCTGATTCTTCGACGCATTGGATCACTTCTTTTGTTGAGCCGCCGGTGGTGACGACGTCTTCGACCACCAGGCAGCGCTCGCCGGGGCTCAGCGTGAAGCCGCGGCGCAGGCGCATGGTGCCGGCCTCGCGCTCGGTGAACAGCGCGCGCGTACCCAGCGCGCGCGCCACTTCGTGCGCGACCAGGATGCCGCCGATGGCGGGGGCCAGGACTGTCTGCACGCCATCGTCGCGGAATGCGTTGGCCAGTTCTGCACCCAGGGCGGCGGCGTCCTCGGGGTGCTGGAGGACCAGCGCGGACTGTAGATAGATGTCGGAGTGCAGCCCGGATGTGAGGCGGAAGTGGCCGCGTAGCAGCGCGCCGCGCTTCTCGTAGCGGGCCAGCGTTTCACGCTCGGCCAGGATGACCCGTGTCGTCATGGCCACATCATATGTCAGTCCGCCCAGGCATCGCGACACCGCCCCCGAGTGTCGCCAATCTGCCGTCGGCGTGACACCAAGGTGACACGGTCCTGCGCCAGGTTGGCGCGATTGACGGCGCGTCGACAGTGTCAGGCGGTGTCATGTTCGCGCCCTCGACAGTCCACATCCCCCCGCGCTTGGCAAATCCGTTGCACCCCGTCAACGCGCCGTAACCCCGCGTGACGAGGAGCGTGATGGCGAAGGTGATGGTCGTCGACGACGCCTACTCCGAGCTCAAGCTCATCGAGTCCATCCTGAGGAGCGCGGGCCATCAGGTGGTGACGCTGATCGACGGCGATGCGCTGGAGGAGCGCGTCACCACCGAGCAGCCGGACGTGCTGCTGCTCGACATCGTGATGCCCAAGCGCAACGGGTACGAGCTCTTGCGCGCGCTCAAGCGCAACCAGCAGACCAAGGCGATGCCGGTCGTCCTGGTGTCATCGAAGAACCAGGAGAGCGATCGCGCCTGGGGCAAGCGTCAGGGCGCCGACGACTACCTCACCAAGCCATTCACGTCCGATCAGCTGCTGACAACGGTGGGGCGCTTTGTCCACTGATGCAGTCGGATCCAGCCTCGCCCTCGCCGTCGAGGAGCGCTCCCCGGCACGTCGGGCCTGTCTCGTGCGCCTGGGTGGGCGATCGTTTGGGGTGGAGGTAATGGACGCCCGCGAAGTCGTGGTGCTCGACGCCATCACCCCGGTGCCCGGCGCGCCGGCGCCGCTGGTCGGGGTCATGAACCTGCGCGGCACCGCGTTGCCGGTGATCGAGGCGCGCCCCCTGCTGGGCTTGCCCGTGCGCGGGGCGCTGCGCGCGCTCGTGGTGGCCGACGGCGATCGCCGCGCCGCGGTCCTGATCGAAGCCGTGCTCGGACTGGCCGGCTTCGACGACGTTGCACCCATCGCCGGCAACGAGGGCGTGCCGTCCGCGCTCGTTCGCGGTCGGGTCACCACCGAGACCGGCGAGACGGTCACATTGCTCGACGGGCCGGCGCTCCTGGCCGCGGCCCGACGCTCATGGAATCCGGGAGCGACATCCCGGGCGGGTCACCGCGGAGCCTGACCATGCGACGACGCACCGTCCTGCGCCTGCTGTCCTCGGCCCTGCTGCCCGGTGCGCTGGGCCACGTGGCCGTGGCCCGCGCCGCCGACCCGCGGACGAACGCGCCGACCAAATGGATTCCGCCGGTCGATACACCCGGCGCCAGCGCTCCCGGCGTCTCCGCCGCGGACGTCCGCGTGGGGATGAGCGCGGCGTTCAAGGGCACCGCGGCGGGGTTGGGCACGGAGTTCTATCGTGGGGCCCAGGCCTACTACGAGGAGATCAACGCGCGAGGCGGCGTGCACGGGCGCACGATCACGGTGGTCGGGCTCGACGACAACTACGAGCCGCTGCCGTGCGTGAAGAACACCATCCAGCTGCTGGAGAAGGAGCACGTGTTCTTCCTGTCGAACTACGTGGGCACTCCGACGCTCACGCGGGCCCTGCCCGTGATCAAGCGGTACTCCGACCAGCAGGTGCTGCTCGTCGGCAACTTCACCGGGGCCCAGCCGCAGCGGGAGGCGCCGTACGTCGAGCACGTGTTCAACGTGCGCGCGTCCTACCGGCAAGAGATGGCGGCGCTGGTCGAGCGCTTCTGGGGGATCGGCGCCCGCACCTTCGGCGTCTACTCCCAGGCGGACGCCTACGGTCGGAGTGGCACCGACGGCGCGGCCCGAGCGCTGGCCGCGCGCGGGGCCCGGGTGGCAGTCGAGACGACCTACGCGCGCGGCGCCAAGTTCGAGGACGACATGGGGCCGGCGGTCAACGCGCTGCGCCGGGCCGGCGTGGACGTCGTGCTCTGCACCGGCGCCTACCAGGGCTGCGGCGCCTTCGTGCGCACCGCGCGCGACCTCGGCTGGACGGTGCCGATCTCCAACGTGTCGTTCGTGGGCTCCGACGCCATGCTCCGGCTGCTGGTCCAGCACGGCAAGACCACCGGCCGCGACTACACGCGCGCGCTGGTGAACTCACAGGTCGTGCCGAGCTACGACGACGTCAGCCTGCCCGGCGTCGGCGAGTACCGCACGCTGATGGAACGCCGGAGCCCCGCGCTGCCCCCGGCGCTGCGTGACGACAAGTACGCGCCGCAGCCCTACAGCTTCATCAGCCTCGAAGGGTTCATCAACGCGCGGGTCATCGTGGAGGCGCTACGGCGCGCCGGCCCGAATCCGACGCGGGTGAGCCTGCGACAGGCGCTGGAGTCGCTCAAGAACTTCGACCTCGGCATCGGGGCGCCGCTGAACTTCAGCCCCGAGCGCCACCAGGGTCTGGACAGCGTGTACTTCACCCGTGTCGATGGCGAGCGCTGGGTCCCGATCGCCGACTGGTCGTCGGCCGTGCAGGCATGAGCGATTCAAGGGGAAGCGCGATGAAGACGTTGAAACCGCGATTCGGACTGCTGGCCAAGATCATCCTGTTCCTGGCCGCGGTGCTCATCCCGCTGGCCGCGGTGACGTGGCTGATCTCGGTGCAGACCCTGCGCCAGCGCATGACCGAGGAGTTCACGTCCAAAGGCACCGCCATCGCCAACAGCCTGGCCAGCTCGGGCGTGGACCTGATCCTCACGCGCGACGCGTCCACCGTGCAGGCGCTGATCGATCAGTTCGCGACGATCAACGGCGTGGCCTACGTCATGGTGTACGACTCCAACCGCGCCCAGATCGCCCACACCTTCGTGCCGTTCGTCCCCCCTGACGTGGTGGACAAGAACGTGGTCCCCGGCGACCTCGCCAAGCAGGTGCGCGACATCGACTACGCCGACCCGGTGACCGGCAAGCCGCGGCGCATCATCGACATCGGCGTGCCGATGCTCGGTGGCACGATCGGCACGGTGCGGGTGGGCATGGACCGCACGATCATCGACGCCGCCGCGGCCCGCTCCGGCTGGTTCCTGTCCGCGGTGTTCGCCGGCATCGCCCTGCTGGCGGGAGCGGCCGGCGCGTTCTTCGCCCGCCGCCTCACCCGACCCATCGCGCAGATCGTGCGGGTGGCCGAGCGGGTGGGCCGAGGCGACCTCAGCGAGACGATCAAGGTGCGATCGGGCGACGAGATCGGACTGCTGGCCCACACCTTCAACGACACCGTCGTGCGGCTGCGCTCGCAGGTCATGACCGAGACCGAGCGCGACGAGGAAAAGCGCAAGCGCGAGGAGCTGCAGCACAACATCCAGCGCTTCCTCGATACCGCGATGGAGATCGCCCAGGGCGACCTGTCCCGGCGCGGCGAGGTCACTCCGGACGTGCTGGGCAGCGTCGTCGACTCCATCAACGTGATGGTCGAGGAGATCTCGAGCCTGCTGGGCGACGTCCGTCACGCCGCCTTCCGCGTGTCGGGCAGCGCCAGCGAGATGATCGGCGCCACCGATCAGATGGCCAGCGGCGCCCAGGCCCAGGCGCGCGAGAGCACGAGCGTGAGCCAGGCCGTCGAGACCGTGAGCCGCGCCGCCCGCGATGTCGCGGCCAAGGCCGAGGCCTCCGCGGCGGCCGCCAACCAGACACTGGAGGCGGCGCGCAAGGGTGATCTGGCCGTGCACGACAGCCTGGCCGGCATGCAGCGGATCCGCGGCGAGGTGCAGATCATCGCCAAGAAGATCAAGGGGCTCGGCGACCGCTCGCTCGAGATCTCCGAGATCCTGAACCTGATCGAGGAGCTGGCCTCGCACACCAACCTGCTCGCCCTCAACGCCGCCATCGAGGCGGCGGGCGCCGGCGAAGCCGGGCTGCGCTTCGGCGTCGTCGCCGACGAGATCCGCAAGCTGGCCGAGCGCGCCGCGAAGGCGACGAAGGACGTCGCCGTCCTCATCCGAAACGTTCAGACCGAGACCCAGGAGGCCGTGATCGCGATGGAGGAAGGTACGCGCGAAGTCGAGGCGGGCTATCAGGTGACGATCCGCGCCGAGGGCCATCTCAAGGAGATCGCCACCTTCAGCACTACGTCTGCCGAGCTGGCCCAGGGCATCTCGTTGGTCGGCGCCGAGCAGGTCCGCGGCGTGGAAGGTGTGGCGCGGGCCATGAGCTCGATCGCTCAGGTGGCCGTCAACACCGAGCAGGCCGTGCTGCAGACGCGCAAGACCGTCGAAGATCTGGTCAAGCTCGCCGACGAGCTGACCCGGAGCCTCTCACGCTTCAAGCTGGCTGCGGCCTGAGGCCGAACGCGATGGTCGACGCGGCCGATCAGGATTTCCTGAAGTCCATCTTCCTCATGGAAGCGTGGGACACGCTTGCCTCGCTCGAGGACGGCGCGGCCCAGCTCTCCGCCGGCACCGAGCCGGCGTGGGACGATCTGTTCGTCGTCACGCATCGTCTCAAGGGCGCGGCGTCGCTCCACGGCTTCCCGCGCGTGGCGGCCCTGGCCGAGACGATGGAGCAGACGCTGAAGCCACTGACGGTGGCGCCGGCGGGGACGCGTGTCGCGGCGGCCGCCGAGCTCGCCGAGGCCATGGCCGCGCTGAAATCGGCGCTCGAGTCCGTCGAGCACGGCGTGGAGCCCGAGGCCCCGACCGCCGTAGCGCCACCGGTGACACCGCCGATCGCGTCGCCGACGCTCATCGTCGAACCCGATTCGGCCCCGGCGCCGACTCCAGTGCGCGACCCGCTCCGGAACGAGCTCATGCGTTTCTTCGCGGGGAGCGACGAGATCGTCGGCTACTTCGTCCCGGAGGCCGGGGAGCATCTGGAGACGATGACCGCGGCGCTGTTCGCGCTGGCGGACTCGGGCGGAAGCGATCCCAGCGTGGCCGCGCTGTTCCGTGCCGTCCACACGCTCAAGGGCGCCGCCTACGTCGTCGGCTGCACGCCGATGGGCGCGGTGGCCCACGGCGTCGAGGATCTACTGGTCGCCGTCCGCGCCGGCCGGCTCGAGGTGACACCGGGCGCGCTCGAGGAAGTTCACGCCGCGGTGGATCTGGCCAAGCGCATGCTCGATCCCGCGGCCGAGCCGACGCTGGACTTCACCCGGGCGGCCGACGAGGTGCGCGAGCGCCTCTCCCGTCTGCTGGCCGACGCGCCGACGCCGGTTGCGGCTCCGGTGGTCGCGGCGCTCGAGCCCCTGGCCCCGGCGGAACCCGAGCCGCTCGAAGCGGCGGCGGTGGTCGATTCGGGCGTCACCGTGGTGCCGGTGGCGCCGTCGGTGAGCTCCACGCGGCGGGACCCCGCGCCGGCCCGCGTGGGACGGCAAACGATCCGCGTCGCGCTCGATCGTCTCGACGCGCTGATGGATCTCGTCGGCGAGCTGGTGATCGCCCGCAGCGCGCTCGAGCGCCGGCTCGGGGAGATCGACCGGCTGGGCGAGGTCCTGTTCGCGAGCCGGGCGCGGCTGGGGCAGGCGGTGGCCGACGTGGAGCGCCGGAGCCTGGAGGCGCGGCTGCCGTCCCGGCGGGCCCGCGGTCCCCTCGAGGACGAGCACGCGCGGCCCCGCTCGGTCGCCGAGCTGTTCGCCGAGCTCGAGTTCGACCGCTACGACGACCTCACGCTGTTCGCCCGGAGCGTGTCCGAGATCGCTTCCGACATCGCCGAGGTCCACACCGAGCTGGCCTCGCTCGGCCGCTCCGTCCGGGAGGACGTCGGTCTCGTGCACCGGCTCACCGGCGAGGTGCGGGCCGGACTCGGGCGCGCGCGGCTGGTGCCGATCGGCAGTCTGTACACGCGCTTCGCGCGGCAGGGCCAGGAAGCGGCCCGGGCGGCGAGCAAGAGCGTGCGGATCGAGACCAGCGGCGAGAGCGTCGAGCTCGATGCCAGCGTCATCGAGCAGATCGTGGACCCGCTGCTCCACCTCGCGCAGAACGCCGTCGCCCACGGCATCGAGGAGCCCGACGAGCGCCAGGCGGCCGGCAAGCCGGCGGCGGGCGTTGTCTCGCTGACTGCCAGTCATCGCGGCGCGTTCGTGGTGGTGGAGGTCGCCGACGACGGGCGGGGGATCGATGTCGATCGGCTGCGCCGGCGCGCCGTCGCGCAGGGGTTCGTGACCTCCGAGGCGGCGACGGCGATGTCCGACAAGGACGCGCTCGACCTGATCTTCCGTCCCGGCTTCAGCACGGCGGCCGAAGTCACCACCACCGCGGGCCGGGGCGTCGGCATGGACATCGTACGCACCAACGTCGGCCGTCTCAACGGCGAGGTCGAGGTGTCGACCGAGCCGGGCGCCGGCACACGCTTCTCGCTGCGCCTGCCGCTGACCGTACTGGTGACCGAGGCGCTGCTCGTGCGCGCGGCAGGCGAGGCGCTGGCCGTGCCGGTCAACGCGGTGCACGTGATCGCCACGCTCGGTCCAAGCGAGTGTCGCATCACCGAGGAGGGCGAGGCGGCGCTGATCGAGGACCGCTGGCTTCCCATGGTCCGGCTCGATCGCGCGCTGGGGTTGCCCGAGCCGGGGGCGGCCGAGCGGCTGCAGGTGCTGGCCCTGCGTGGTGGTGGGGGCCTGTTCGCGTGCGTGGTCGACCAGGTCCTCCACAAGGAAGAGATCGTCGTCAAGCCGCTGGGGGCGTTTCTCGACGGCGTGGGGCCGTACGCGGGGGCGACGGTCGCGGCCGACGGCCGGGTGACCTTGCTGCTCGATCCCGTGCGTCTCGGCGAGCTCGCCACGCGGCCGACCCCGCCGACGCGAGCGCGCATGGCGACCCCGGCGGCTTCACTCGGGACCGACGGTCACGGCGAGGCTGGGGACGCCGCCCATCGTGGTGGTCGGGCGGGAAAGGCGCGGGTGCTGCTGGTGGACGACTCGATCAGCGTGCGGAAGTTCGTGGCGCAGATGCTGGAGAAGGCGGGGTTCGAGGTGGCCACGGCGGCTGATGGGGCGGAGGCCATGGCGCGGCTCGGCGAGCGCGACTTCGACGTGCTGGTGACCGACCTCGAGATGCCGCGACTCAACGGGTACGAGCTGCTGGAGGACGTACGCCGTCGCGCGGGGACGCGTGATCTGCCCGTCGTCATCCTCACGACGCGATCCGGCGAGAAGCATCAACACCTCGCGCGCCGGCTCGGCGTCAACCACTACATGACCAAGCCCGTCATCGAGGACGCCTTCGTGCGACTGGTCGAGTCGCTGGCGCCGCGAAACGGGACGGAGCGCACACTGTGAAGGTACTGATTGTCGATCCCGATCCGCATCGGGCGCCGGCTCTCGCGCAGGCGCTGGTGACCGGCGGCGCCGAGGTGACCGTGGCGCCGAACGGCTCCTTCGCCCTCACGATGCTCGAGTGGAATCGCCACGACGTCGTGATCAGCCGCGCGCTCATCGACGACATGAGTGGGCACGAGCTGTGCGCGATCCTCAAGGCCGATCCCAGCACGCGCGAGGTGCGCTTCGTCCTGGTGGCCAGCGCCGACGAGGTGAGCGGCGTGGAATCGGCGGCCGGCGGAGTGGATCTCGTGCTGCCGCCGGGCATGACGGGCAGCGCCATCGTTCCGCTCGTGGTGCGGCTCATGCGCGGGGACCGTACGCCGGTGGTACCGCCTGAGCCGCCCCGGCCGGCGCCGATCGCCGCGGCGCCCGTCACGAAAGTCACGCCGCCTCCGCCCTTGTCCCGGCTTCCGTCGCCCGCGCCGGCGCGACCGCTCGCCGGGGTTCCGAGCCTGCTCCCGGCGCCGCCTCCCCCGAGCGCGGTCGAGCCGCCCAAGCGGTACGCGACCGCGGCGGCGGCCAACGGCCCCTCGACGTGGAAGACGACGCCGGTTACCGCATCGGCGGCCTCCGGCGCCGCGCCGTCTCCCGATCTCCTGGCCGTCCCGAGCGGGATGTTCCAGGGATCGCTCGAAGTCATGGACCTGGCCGAGCTCACCCAGGCGATCGGTGTGGGGGGGAAGAGCGGCCGCCTGATCCTGGCGCTCGGGCGCGGCAGCGGGCTGATCGTGTTCGATGCCGGCCGAGTCGTCCATGCCGAGTATCGCAACGCCGTCGGTGAAGAGGCGTTTTCCGCGCTCGTCACGGCTGCGCACGGCGATGGCGGCGGCCGCTTCTGCTTCGTGCCGGCCACCGGGGGAACGCCCGCCCGGCCGCGCACGATCGACAAGAGCGTCGACCAGCTGTTGCTGAGCACCGCAACGGCAATCGACGAAAAGGGGTAAGGGGTCATGGCCAAGGTGCTGGTGGTGGACGACAGCCTCAGCGTACGCAAGGTCGTCGAGCGAGCCCTGCTCGGCCGGCACATCGAGGTGGTATGCGCCGCCACCGGCAGCGAGGCCCTCGAGCGGATCGAGCGCGACGAGCCCGACGTCGTCGTGTGCGACGTGGTCATGCCCGATCGTGACGGCTACGAGATCTGTGACTTCGTCAAGCGGCACCCGCGGCTGGCCGGCACGCCCGTGCTGCTGATGTCCGGCATCGTCAACGACGAGGTGCGCGAGCGTGCGGCCCGGGTGCAGTCCGCCGACGTGCTGAGCAAGCCGTTCGCCGCCGACGACCTGCTGCGCAAGCTCGACGCGCTGCTCGCCTCCGCGGTGAAGCCCGCGCCGATCACGCCGAGCCCGTTTGCAGCGCCCGCGCCGGTCAACGGCAACGGTCACGTGCACGTACCGCCGGCGCCCATCCCGGTCGAGCCGGCGCCGATGCCCGTCGTCACGCCGGCGCCCGCGCCGGTGGCCCCCGCGGCGGCGCCGGTCATGACCAGCCGGAACGTCGAGGTGCCGCCCGCGCCCCGGAAGAGCGTCGAGCCGCCCGTGGTCACGCCGCGGCTCGCCCCGATCGATACCGCAGTGTCGGCCACGGCGGCGATCGTCGCGCAGTTCGCGGCGATCGAGGGCGTGCAGTGGGCGGTGCTGGCCGATCGCGAGGGCTTCCTGCTCGAAGCGGCGCCCGCCACGATGAGCGATCCCGAAGTCGCCGGCGCCCTCAGCGCCTGTCTGGCGGAGTCGTCCGAAGGTCTCGGGCGCGAGCTTGGCCGCGGCGCGCTGCACGGGATGATGCTCGAGTACGAGCGCGGCATGGTCGTCATCTATGGGGTCGGCGCGGGCGCGCTGCTTGCGATCGGCCTCTCGGAGCCGTCGGTGCTGGGCAAGGTTCGCTACTACGCGAAGAAGAGCCTGCCCGAGTTGCTGCAGGCGGTGTAGCGATGGCCAGGCAACGTGACCGGGTTCGTGTCGCTCGTGTCCTTCGCGCGCTGGTCGTGGGCGCGCTGGGCAGCGGTGCGGCCACCGTGCTGTTCGAGCAGGATTTCGGCCGCGACCTGATCGTGCCGCTGTGGGCCGTGACCTGGACGCCGCCAGCCTTCTATCTGGTGCTGTCGCTGGTCGCCCTGCGCCACACCCCGGCGGGACGCCGCCTCGGCTGGGCGGTAGCCACGTGCGGCGTGAACGCGTGTCTCGGTCTCGCGACCGCGCTGGCGCTGTCGTTCGCCCATCCGATGTCGTTTGCCGGCGCCTTCATCCGGGCGCTGTGGACGTACGCACCGGCGCCGGCCATTCATCTGGTGATCGCGCCGCTCGTGATGTTCGCCTGGCGCAGTCGTGTCCGTCCGCGGATGACGATCCAGCTGGATCGTTCGGCGACGCCGCCGCTGTCGAGGCCCGCCGCCCCGCCGCTGCCGACCGCGACGCCGAACTGGGACGCGGTGCTCCACGAGGTCCCGGCGAGCACGGATCCGGGGCCGGCTCCGTTCGAACGCGCCAGTCGGCGGCCGGAACGGGTCGAACGGGCCGAACGCGTTGAGCGAACCGAGCGCGTCGAGCGAGCTGAACGCGTCGAGCGAGCCGAACGGGTCGAGCGAACCGAGCGCGTCGAGCGGACCGAGCGATTCGAGCCGGAGCCCACGCCGATCCCAGCCCCGGTCGCGGCCGCGCCCGAGCCGCCCCGTCCCCTGTCGATGCCGTTCGTGCAGGCTCCGCCCCCGCCGGCCGATGAGCCACTGACGCGGATCTCCTTCGACCGTATCGCCGCGCAGCTGCCGCCCGACGTGTTCGTGCTGCCTCCGGCGCGGCTGTCCGAGAGTCTGCGCGAGCCGCACGTGGTCACCGTGCCATCGCGCCACGTGCTGCCGCACCTGGCCAACGGCGCGATTGATATTCCGTGGGCGGTGATCGAGTACCAGTTCCCGGAGATGGCGTTCGCGCTCCCCCAGGCCGAGGTGCGTCGGCGATTCGCGGGCTGGCATCTGTCACTGCCGATGGACGAAGTGCTCAGCCAGGCGCCGCCCGAGCTGTGGCGAGTGGACGTCCCGGCGCCAGACCTGACGGCGCTCAACCAGTTTCCGGCGCCGTTCGCGCTCGGAGAGGCGGCGCCGACGAGCCAGCCGACGCGCGCCGCCGTGGCGGCCGCGCCCCCCGCACCTCCGCGCGCACCGGCGCCGAGCGTGGCACCGCCGAGTGCGGCGCCCGTGCCGCCGGCGGCGCCCGCCGTGTCCGCGGCCGTTGCGCCGCCCGCACCGGTCAGCGTTGCTCCGGCGCCGGTCGCCGCGCCCAGCGCACCCGCCGTGGCCCCGGCGCCGGTTGTGCCTCCGGCAGCCCCGGTCGTGGCGGCGCCGGTCGCACCGGCTCCGGCTGTCGCGCCGGCGACTCCCGTCGTCGCTGTTCCTGCGCCGGCCCCGGCCGCCCCGGCGCCGGTGGCCGCAACACCGGCGCCGACTCGAGCCCCGGTGCCGGTCGCTCAGCCGGCCGTGGCTGCCGCTGCGCCGCCGCCGGCCCCTGCGGCTCCGATCGCGCCACCGCCCAGCGCGCCGGCGAAAGCGGCACCCGCGCCGATGCCCGCGCGCGCGTCGGCGGCGCCGTCAGCGCCCGCGTCGGCCGCGACTGCGCCGCACGACGAGGAGAGCGCGGCGCTGGCGCGGGCACTGAGCCTGTGCCTCTCGCCACTCGGCGCCCTCGACTGGCAAGCGCGGCGAGTCGAGAGCCGCACGCTCGTGTCGTTCGTCTCCCCGGCGCTGGCGCGCGACGCCGTCGATGCGCTGGCCATACGGGCGGCGATCCTGGCGAGCCGGCTCGGCCGCTGGCCGGTCGATCAGATGACGATCCGGACGTCACGGGTGGTGTGCGTGCTCACGCCGCTCGGCGCGCGCGGATGGCTGGCCGCCGCGGTTCGCGGCGGCGGACCGATCGCGCTGGTCGAGCTGCTGTCGGCGCGGGCCCGGAGTGCGACGGCGAATACCGGTGGCGCGGACCCGACCGTCGGGGCCGACGACGCGCTGGCGGCATTCACGACGTCGGCCACTCCGCTGTCGAGCGCCAACGGCAGCGTGGCGGCCGCGACCCGCGCGCTCACGACCTTCGGCCCGGTCGTCGCGTCCACCGCGGCGGCCGAGGGCGGTGGGCCAAGCGTCTATGCGTTCGCCGCCGACGCGGATCGCACGCTGGTGGGCGTGGCCCGCATCGTTCACACGGCGCTGGTCGTGGGCCACGACGACGACACGCTGGGACGACTCGAGTCGATCGCGCTTCGCCGCGGCCGCGAGCGTGCGATCGTGCGCCCGCTGCGCGGGATGGGTGGTCCGGCGGTGCTGGCGGCCGCCGGCCAGGTGGCGCTGCCGGGACGCGCGCATCGGGCGGCCGTCAAGGCCGCCGCGTTGCTGGAGGCGAAGTGACATGTCGATCATCAACTACGCGGCGCGGGTCATCAACTTCAAGGTCGTGTACTACGGGCCGGGTCTGGCCGGCAAGACGGCGAACCTCCAGAACATCCACCAGGTCCTGCCCGACGGCAACAAGGGCAAGATGATCTCGCTGGCCACCGGCGACGATCGGACGTTGTTCTTCGACTTCCTGCCGGTGTCGGCGCTCGGCGTGCGTGGCTTCACCACGCGCTTTCAACTCTACACGGTGCCGGGCCAGACGCACTACAACATGACCCGCAAGCTCGTGCTGCGCGGGGTGGACGGAGTGGTCTTCGTGGCCGATTCGCAGTGGGACCGGCTGCGGGACAACGTCGAGAGCTATCGCAACCTCGACGAGAACCTCAAGGAGTACGGTCTCAACCTGGCGACGATCCCCCTCGTGCTGCAGTTCAACAAGCGCGACCTGGGCCGGATCGCCCCCGTCGACTATATGGAGTTTCTCCTCAACCGCGGCGAGCGGCGCGTTCCCACGTTCGAGGCCGTCGCCGTCGACGGGACCGGCGTCTTCGACACCCTGAACACGGTGTCACGCCTGGTACTCGTCAAAGAATTCGGTCAAGTACAGGAGGCAGGCGCGTGAGAGTCCACGATATCGTGATCCACGAGGCCGATGCAGTCCGCATCGACGCGGTGCTGGGGCGGTTCCTCGCCGACTCCGGATGCGCCGCGGCGTTGCTGATCGACCGCAGCGGCCAGCCCCTGGCCGAGACCGGTGTCTCGCGCACGCTGGACACCGGATCGATCGGGGCGCTGGCGGCGGCGGCGTTCAGCGCCACGGCGGCGCTCGCCCAGTTGCTGGGCGAGAGCGAGTTCTCGGTGCTGTTCCACGAGGGCGTGCGGGAGAGCATGCACGTCTCGACGGTGGACGACGAGACCATCCTGCTCGCGATCTTCGACGAGCGCACGACGGTCGGGATGGTCCGCCTGTTCGCCCGCGAGGCGAGCACGTCCATCGGCGGCATCCTCGAGGAGACGCGCAAGCGGCCGAAGCGGGTGGGGGCGCTGGCCGCGCCCCTGACCGCGGAGGAGATGCGGCGCGCAAGCGACCATCGCTCCGCCTGAGTCGCGGCCGTCGGCTGACGAGGAGCGCGAGCTCTGGGCCACCGCCCGTGTCTTCGAGAGCGTGGTGGAGGCCAACGAGTTCGACGTTCCGGCGCTCGAGAGCCTGCGCGAGGTCTACGCGCGCCTGGGGGACCAGGCCAAGCTCAGGCTGACCCTCGAGCGCTTGTCGTCGGCCACCGGCGAGCCGCTGCCGGCCGCCCCGGCGGCGCCGGCTCCGCCGCCACCACCGCCACCTCGGCCGGTCCCGGTGGCGGCCGCGCCGCCCGCGAGTCCGCCCCCGGCGCGTCCGGCCGCTCCGCCGCCGCCGGCGGCTCCAGCACGCCCGGCGGCGGCTTCGCCGCAGCCGGCTCCACCGCCGCTCAGATCGGTGCCCCCGCCCAGGCCCGCTCCCCAACCGGCGCCGCAGCCCGTTGCCGTGGCGGCGTCCGCTCGCGGAACGATGGTCGTGCCGGCCGATCCGCCCGAGATGGCCGCCGCGGTCGCCCGTGCCGAGCACGCGCCGGGCGGTCGGCCCCGACTGGCCCGCCGGCGTGGACGACTGGGTGAGCTGCTGGTCGCCGAGGGATTCATCTCACAGCAGCAGCTGCAGGATGCCCTGCGCGAGCACCGGCGCTCGAAGGAGCGGCTGGGGAGCGTGCTGGCCCGGAAGGGGCTCGTCAGCGAAGACCAGCTGGTCGACATCCTGTCCAAGGAGCACGGCCTGCCGTCGGTGACGATCGAGGACCACGCGATCGACCCCGCGACGCTGGCGATGGTCCCGCAACACATCGCCCGCAAGTACGACGTCCTGCCGCTGGGTCGGGTCGGCAACGGCCTCACGCTGGCCATGGCCGACCCCACCAACCTCGTGGCCATGGACGAGATCGCCGCCATGACGCGTCTCGGCGTCCTGCCCGTCGTCTCCTCCGGCCAGGCCATTCGGGCTGCGATCGAGCGCTACTACATGCCCGAGAGCGCGCCGATGGCCGACGTCCTGGCCGAGCTCGCCAACGACACCACCGCCTTCGAGGTCGTGTCGGACGACGAGCAGTCGTCGGTGGGCGACGTCATCGAGCTGAAGGAATCCGCCGACGAGGCGCCGGTCATCAAGCTCGTGAACATGGTCTTGGCCGACGCGATCCGCCGCGGGGCGTCCGACCTGCACTGGGAGCCGTACGAGAAGGAGTTCCGCATCCGGTTCCGCATCGACGGCGTGCTGCACGAGATGCTGTCGCCGCCCAAGCGCCACGAGCCGGCGATCATCTCCCGGCTCAAGATCATGGCGAGCCTCGACATCGCCGAGCGCCGCCTGCCTCAGGACGGCCGCATCAAGCTGCGCTGGGGCCGGCGCGAGATCGACTTCCGCGTCTCGATCCTGCCCACCATCTTCGGCGAGAAGGCGGTGCTCCGGATCCTCGACAAGGATTCGCTCAAGCTCGACCTCTCGGCGCTGGGCTTCGACCCCTGGAGCCTCGAGAAGTTCACCGAGGCCATCCATCAGCCCTACGGCATGGTGCTCATCACCGGACCCACCGGCTCGGGCAAGACGACGTCGCTCTACTCGGCCATCCACTCGATCAACTCGCCGGACCACAACATCATGACGGCCGAGGATCCGGTCGAGTACAACCTGCGCGGGGTCAACCAGGTGCAGGTCAACGACGGAATCGGGCGGACCTTCGCCGCGGTGCTGCGGTCGTTCCTGCGGCAAGACCCCGACGTGATCCTCGTCGGTGAGACGCGCGATCTCGAGACGGCGCAGATCTCCATCCGGGCCGCGCTCACCGGCCACCTCGTGTTCACCACGTTGCACACCAACGACTGTCCCTCGTCGGTGGCCCGGCTGGTCGACATGGGCGTGCCGCCGTTTCTCCTGTCCTCGGCGCTGGTGCTCATCCTGGCCCAGCGCCTCAGCCGCCGGATCTGCAACGAGTGCAAGGAGCCGTTCGACGCCCACGAGGACGATCTGGTGCCCTATGGCCACGTGGCCCAGGGGGTCGGCAAGATCAAGCTCTATCGCGGCCGGGGCTGTCAGACGTGCAACTTCACCGGCATGAAGGGCCGGGTCGCGATCTACGAGGTCATGCCGATCTCCGACGAGATCCGCGAGCTGGTCCTCAAGGATGCGTCGACGGCGGAGATCCGCCAGATGGCGCAGAGCCAGGGGATGAAGACACTCCGCCAGGCGGGTCTGCAGAAAGTGCTGGAGGGCGTCACCACCACCCAGGAAGTTCTTCGCGTGACCCTCGCGTGAGACGGCGGTGACCGCAGTGCTCGAGCGTTTGTTGCGTCCGGGCGGACGCCGGCGAAGCCCAAGCGACTTCTTCGCGCACGCCGATCGCCTGCGCCGCGAGGGACGTTATCCCGAGGCCGCCACCCTGGTGGCCTCCGGTCTGGCGCTCGACCCCAACAGCGTCACCGGCCATCTGCTCGCCGCGTACCTGCACGTCGCCCAGCGGACGATCGAGCCGGCCAAGCGCGAGTTCCGCTGGGTGCTCGGCCGCGATGCGTCCCATCCGCGCGCGCTCCTGGGGCTCGCCCGCATCGCGCTGGAGGAGGGCGACCTCGTCGGGTGCCGCGAATGTCTCGGGAGCGCGCTGCGCGCCTACCCCGATTTCCCGGAAGCGAGCGCGGTCCTCGACGCGCTCGCCGCCCCGCCGACCACTGCCACGCCGACCACGGCGCCACCTCGGCTGGAGCGGCTGCGGCTGCCCGGGGCCGCGCGCGCGCTCGTGCTCGTCGACGCCCAGGGCCGGGCCCTCGTCGAGCTCCCTGCGGCCGAGGACGGCGGCCCGCGCCTGCCCCGGATCGCGGGGCTGGCCAGCGCCGCGCTCAAGCGCGCCGGGTTCGGTGCGCTCCGGCGCGCGATCATCGACGACCGCGAGCAGACCCATTTCCTCCGCGCCGACGGCGTGCACACGCTGGCCCTGGCGATGCCCCGGACGACGCCGATTCCCCAGGGGCTCCTCGAGGTGAACCGCTTGTGGGGGGCGGCCCAGCACGAGCTGGCGGTCGCCCGCGATGAAGCGCCCGTACCACCGCCCGGCAGTATCAGGAGAGTGTCATGAGTAAATTGAGGCTGGCGCTCGATCTAGAGGGAACGTCGCGCGGCCGCCAGGTCCGCGACATCGTGGAGAGCCTCGGGCGCCTGCACTGGGTGCGCGGTGCGCTGGTCGTCTCGCCGGACGGATTCGTCATCGCGTCCGAGGTCCCGCGCGCGGTGGCAGTCGAACCGCTGGCCGCGCTGGCCGCGACGCTCGGGCGTGATCTGGAAGTCGGAGCCAGCCGGATGGGCCACGGCGCGTTCCAGACGGCGCTGTTCTCGGCCGACGACGGCACGGTCTTCCTGGCCGCCAGCCGCATCGGGTTCGTCGTGGCGCTGGCCGAGCCTCAGGCCAATCTGCAGTCACTGCGGGGAGCGCTCAGCGAGGCGGTCACCCTGATCGAGGCCGCCTGGGCGCCGGCCGAAGTCGCCCCCGCGGGCTAGGAGCCCGTCTAGTCAAATGGGGGCCTCGAACGGGCCCCCAAGCCCCCCGCGCTCCGCGCCCCGGCGGAGCCGTGGCACTTCGCGAGCGTGCAATCACCAACCGGGGGCCCCTCGTTACCCAGGGCACGACTTCAGACGCGGGCGGCGGTGGCGACGGCGTCCAGGATGGAGCGGGCCGCCGCGACCGGGTCGGGCGCGGCGGTGATGGGGCGGCCCACCACGAGATAGTCGGCGCCGGCCCGCACCGCGGCGGCCGGCGTGGCGGTCCGGGCCTGATCGTCGTCGTGCTCGGCCGGGCGGATCCCCGGCGTCACGATGATCCACTGACGCCCGAGCGCACCGCGGAGCAGCCCGATCTCCTGCGGTGACGCCACGCACCCGTCGAGTCCCGCCTCGCGCGCCCGCTCGGCCAGCCGCAGCACGTGCGCGTGAACGGTTCCCGCCACGCCCACCTCGGTCTCCAGCGCCCGACGATCCAGGCTCGTGAGCACGGTGACGCCGAGACAGAGCGGCCGCTGCACGCTGAAGTCGCGGGCGGCTTTCGTCGCTGCGCTCGCCGCCGCGCGCATCATGGCGGCGCCCCCGGAGGCGTGGACGTTGAGCATGAAGACGCCGAGCCGGGTCGCTTCGCGTACCGCGCCGGTCACGGTGTTCGGGATGTCGTGATACTTGAGGTCGAGGAAGACGCGGTAGCCGCGCTTGAGCGCGTGCTCGATGGCCAGCGGCCCGGCCGCGGTGAAGAGCTGCGAGCCGATCTTGCAGCCGCCCATCGCCCCGTCCAGGCGCTCGAGCAGGCTATCGGCTTCGTCCAGCCGCTCGACGTCCAGCGCGACGAACACCCGATCGAGCGCCGAACGGTCGTCCGACGGCTCAGGCATCGGCGTGATACTCCTGCAGGCTGCGCACCTGCTGTTCGCCCTTGAGCAGCGCCTCGATGGCGCCGATGGCGGCCTGGGCTCCGTCCAGCGTGAGGTAGAAGGGGATGTTCTGCGTCACCGCGGTACGACGGATCTCGAAGGAATCCTTGCGGGCGCGGCCGTCCTCCGGCGTGTTGAAGACGAGCTGGATCTCGCCGTCCTTCATGAGGTCGATCACGTTGGGCCGCTGGTCGCCGACCTTGCGCGTGATCTCCACCGACATGCCCTGCCGCTCGAGCACGTGGGCCGTCCCGGCGGTGGCCACCAGCGTGAAGCCGAGCTCGACCAGCCGGCGGGCCAGCGTCGTCGTGGTCCGCTTGTCGGCGTTCTTGACCGACACGAACACCTTGCCCGTCGTGGGCAGGGTGGAGCCGGCCGAGATCTGCGACTTGAGATAGGACTTTCGAAAATCGAAGTCGACGCCCATCACCTCGCCGGTCGACTTCATCTCCGGGCCCAGCACCGCGTCCACCCCGGGGAACTTGATGAAGGGGAACACGGCTTCCTTCACGGAGATGTGCCGGAGCTCGCGTGTCTCCACCGAGGCCAGCGGGGCCACGCTCTCGCCCATCATGGCCCGGGTGGCGATCTTGGCCAGCGGCACCCCGATGGCCTTCGACACGAAGGGCACCGTGCGCGAGGCCCGGGGATTGACCTCGATGACGTAGACGACGTCCTGACGGATCGCGAACTGCACGTTGATCAGCCCGACCACGCCCAGCCCTCGGGCCAGCGCCTTGGTCTGGGCGCGGACCTGATTGACCTGGCCATCGTCCAGCGAGTAGGGCGGCAGCGAGCACGCCGCGTCGCCGGAATGCACGCCGGCCTTCTCGATGTGCTCCATTACGCCGCCGACCACCACGTGCTCTCCGTCGCAGACGGCGTCCACGTCGATCTCGATCGCGTCCTCCAGGAACTTGTCGACGAGGATGGGGTGGTCGGGCGCGACCTTGACCGCCTCGGTCATGTAGCGCACGAGGTCCTGGTCGTCGTACACGATCTGCATGGCCCGGCCGCCCAGCACGTAGGAGGGGCGGACCAGTACCGGGTAGCCGATGGTGCCCGCGATGGTCTGGGCCTCGGCCAGCGAACGGACGGTGGCGCCGGCGGCCTGGCGCAGACCGAGCTCGCCGATGAGCGCGTTGAACCGCTGGCGGTCCTCGGCGCGATCGATGGCGTCGGGCGTCGTCCCGAGGATGGGCACGCCGGCCTCGCGCAGCGGCACCGCGAGCTTGAGCGGCGTCTGGCCGCCGAACTGGATGATGAGGCCGAGCGGCTTCTCCTTCTCGACGATGTTGAGGACGTCCTCGAGCGTGAGCGGCTCGAAGTACAGCCGGTCGGAAGTGTCGTAGTCCGTCGAGACCGTCTCGGGGTTGCAGTTGACCATGATGGCCTCCACGCCCAGCTCGCGGAGCGCGAAGGCGGCGTGGACGCAGCAGTAATCGAACTCGATGCCCTGGCCGATCCGGTTGGGGCCGGAGCCCAGGATGATGACCTTGCGCCGGTCCGACGGCGGGGCCTCGTCCTCTTCCTCGTACGTGGAGTAGAGATAGGGCGTGTGGGCCTCGAACTCGGCGGCGCACGTGTCCACCGTCTTGAAGGTGGCCGTGATGCCGTGGCCCGCGCGCAGCGCGCGGATCTGCAGCTCGGTGCGGCCGGTCAGCGCGGCGATGCGCCGGTCGGCGAAGCCGAGCTGCTTGGCCCGGCGCAGCGTGGCGGGGTCGGTGAGCGCGTCGCGCGTGATCTCGGGCTCGAACTCGACGATCTCGCGGATGTTCTCGAGGAACCACGGATCGATCCGGCTCAGCTCGTGGATCTCGTCGGTCGTCAGTCCCGCCCGGTAGGCGTCGCCGATCGCGAAGAGCCGGTCGGGATTCGGGATCCGGATCAGCTGGCGTAGCTCCTCGGTGTCGGCCGGCCGATCCAGCGTCACGCCCCAGCGGTCCTGCTCGAGCGAGCGCACGGCCTTCTGGAGCGATTCCTTGAAGGTTCGCCCGATCGCCATCACCTCGCCGACCGACTTCATCTGCGTGGTGAGCGTGCGGTCCGCCTCGGGGAACTTCTCGAAGGCCCAGCGCGGGATCTTGACCACGCAGTAGTCGAGCACCGGCTCGAAGGAGGCCGGCGTCTCCCGGGTGATGTCGTTGCGGATCTCGTCGAGACGATAGCCGACCGCCAGCTTGGCCGCGATCTTGGCGATGGGGAATCCGGTGGCCTTGGAGGCCAGCGCCGAGGAGCGGCTCACGCGCGGGTTCATCTCGATCACGACCAGCCGCCCGTCGACGGGATTGACGGCGAACTGGATGTTGGAGCCTCCGGTCTCCACCCCGATCTCACGGATGATGGCGACGGCGGCGTCGCGCATCAGCTGATACTCCTTGTCGGTCAGCGTCTGGGCCGGCGCCACGGTGATCGAGTCACCGGTGTGCACGCCCATGGGATCGAAGTTCTCGATCGAGCAGATGATGACGACGTTGTCGGCGAGGTCGCGCATGACCTCGAGCTCGAACTCCTTCCAGCCGATGATCGACTCCTCGATGAGCACGCTGCCCACCGGCGACATCTGCAGGCCCCAGCGGACCGCCCCCTCCAGCTCATCCGGGTCGTACGCGATGGAGGCGCCGCTGCCCCCCAGCGTGAAGGAGGGCCGGATGAGGGCCGGGAAGCCCGTGTCACGGACGATCGTCTTCGCCTCGTCGAGCGAGCGCGCCAGGCCGGAGCGGGGGAGGCTCAGCCCGATGCGCTCGATGGCCTGCTTGAAGAGCTTGCGATCCTCGGCGGTGCGGATGGCGTCGATCTTGGCGCCGATGAGCTCCACTTCGAAGCGGGCGAGCGTGCCGTCCTCGTGCAGCGCCATCGCCAGGTTCAGCGCGGTCTGGCCGCCGAGCGTCGGCAGCAGCGCGTCCGGACGCTCGCGCTCGATGATCTTGGCCACGAACTCCGGCGTCAACGGCTCGATGTACGTCCGGGTCGCCATCTCGGGGTCGGTCATGATGGTGGCCGGGTTGGAGTTGACGAGAACCACTTCGAATCCTTCCTCCCGTAGCGCCCGGCACCCCTGGGTGCCTGAATAGTCGAACTCGCACGCCTGCCCGATGACGATCGGCCCCGAGCCGACGATCAGGATCTTCCGGAGATCGGTCCGCTTCGGCATCCTCTCGCTTACTCCTCCACGAGGCCGTACACGACCGACGTATCGGGCGCCGCCTCCTCGCGCTTGTACAGCACGTCGTCGAGACGGCCGCCGCCGACCCACACGACCTGCCCATCACCCCACAGCTGCTCGCCGAGCACGCTCATCCGCCGTTCCACCCGCTCGCGGATCGCGCGTGCCTCCAGCGAGGCTTCGCTCTGCGTGGTGAACGACGCCCAGTCGGGCTTTTGCCCCGAGCCCTCGACCTTCCGGTAGGAGATCAAGTACTTGTACATGGCTTGGGATCAGCCTCCCTCTCTCAGGCGCCGCTCGTGCGGGCCATGAGGTCGGTGAACCGCTGGAAGAGATAGTTCGCATCGTGCGGACCCGGCGACGCCTCCGGGTGGTACTGCACGCAGAACACCGGGAGCTCACGATGCCGCAGCCCTTCGCATGTGCCGTCGTTCAGGTTGACGTGGCTCGGCTCCCAGCCGGCCGTCGCCACCGACGCCGGGTCGACCGCGAAGTTGTGATTCTGCGAGGTGATCTCGACTCGCCCGGTGGCCAGGTCGCGCACCGGATGATTGGCGCCGTGGTGTCCGAACGGCAGCTTGTAAGTACGGCCGCCGGCGGCCAGGCCCAGGATCTGGTGGCCCAAGCAGATGCCGAAGATCGGCACGCGGCCCAGCAGCGCCCGCACCGAGGCGGCCAGGTACGGCACGCCCTCGGGATCGCCCGGCCCGTTGGACAGAAAGACGCCGTGCGGTTTGTACTCGAGCACGGCCTCGGGCGGAGCCGAGGCCGGCACCACCGTGACCTCGCAGCCGGCCGAGCGCAGCTGGCGCAGGATGTTGAGCTTGATGCCGGCGTCGTAGGCGACGACCTTGAAGCGCGCCGCCGGCGGCGTGACGTAGCCGCGCCCGAGCTCCCACTCGCCCTCGCTCCAGGTGAACGGCCGGTCCACCGTGACCTCGGCCACCAGATCGCGGCCGGCCAGGCCGGGCAGCGCGCGGGCCCGCGCCCGCAGGCGCTCGAGGTCGAGATCCGCCGAGGACACGATGCCGTCCTGCGAGCCGTGATCGCGCAGGTGGCGCGTGAGGGCGCGCGTGTCGATGCCCTGCAGGCCGACGATCCCGTGGGTCTTCAGATACGCGTCGAGGCTCACGCGGCCGCGCCAGGACGACGGGCAGACGGAGGCTTCCTTGACGATGAAGCCGTTCACCCACGGCCGGCGGGACTCGATATCCTCGTCGTTCACGCCGTAGTTGCCGATCAGGGGGTAGGTCATCGTCACGATCTGTCCGCGGTAGGACGGGTCGGTGAGGATTTCCTGATAGCCGGACATCGCGGTATTGAAGATGACCTCGCCGGACGTCTCCCCGACGGCACCCAGCGGCTGGCCGCGGAACGTCCGGCCGTCGCGCAGAACGAGCACAGCTTCCTTCACTGCCATACGATGCGACCCCCCACGATCGTCTTCCACGGCCGTCCCGTGAGCGCCCAGCCCCCGAAGGGCGAGTTCCGGCTCTTCGACTGAAACCGCGCCGGGTCGATCGTCCACCCGGCCTCGAGATCGAGAATCGTCACGTCCGCCGGTGCCCCCGCCGCCAGGCTGCCCCCCGGCAGCCCCAGCAGACGGGCCGGGTCGCGGCTGAGCCGCGCGATCAGCGTTCCCAGCGGCAGGGCCCCCGTCTTCACCAGGCGGTCCAGTAACAGACCAACCGCCGTCTCGAGCCCGACGATCCCGAAGGCCGCCTGGTCGTACTCGCCCTCCTTCTCGCTGGCCGCGTGGGGCGCGTGGTCGGTGGCGATGCAGTCGATCGTGCCGTCGATCAGCCCTTCCAGCAAGACCTCCACGTCACGCTTGGTGCGCAGCGGGGGATTCATCTTGGTGTTGGTGTCGAACCCCCGAACGGCTTCGTCGGTGAGCAGCAGATGATGCGGCGTCACCTCCGCAGTGACGCGGACGCCGCGCGCCTTGGCGTCACGGACCAGTCGCACCGCCCCCGATGTCGACAGGTGCGCGATGTGCACGTGGGCGCCGGTGAGCTCGGCCAGCAGGATGTCGCGCGCCACCATGACGTCCTCCGCCGCCGCCGGCGCGCCCGGGATGCCGAGCTCCGTGGAGACGACGCCCTCGTTCATGGCGGTACCATGCGAGAGGTCGTCGTCCTCGGCGTGGCTGATCACCGGCGCGCCGAAGGGCAGCGTGTACTCCATGGCCCGGCGATAGAGCGCGGCGTTCATCACGCAGCGGCCGTCGTCCGAGAACGCCACGCAGCCGGCCTCGGCCAGCTCGGCGAGCTCGGCGAGCTCCTTGCCCCCCAGCCCCCGCGTGACCGCGCCGATCGGGTAGACCCGGACGATGCCCTCGGTGGCTGCCTTGGCCCGGATGTAATCGGTGACCGCGCGGTTGTCGTTCACCGGCTGGGTGTTGGCCATGCAGCAGACGGCGGTGAAGCCTCCGGCGGCGGCGGCGCGCGTGCCGCTCGCCACCGTCTCCTTGTACTCGAGACCGGGCTCGCGCAGATGGACGTGCATGTCGATGAATCCCGGACACACGACCTTGCCGGTGGCATCGAGCACCGTGGCGTCCGGCGGCGGGGTCAACCCGCGCCCGATTCGCTGGATCCGGTCGCCATCGATGAGCACATCCTGCACCGCGTCCACCGAGTTGACGGGATCGACCACACGGCCGTTCTGGATCAGCAGGCTCATGCCGCCCCTCCGGCCTTGCTGCCGGCCAGGAGGAAAAGCACCGCCATGCGCACGGCGACACCCTTGGTCACCTGATCGAGGATGACCGAGTAGGGGCCGTCGGCGACCTCCGGTGAGAGCTCGACCCCTCGGTTCACCGGGCCGGGGTGCATGATCAGCACGTCGGGGCGGGCGTGGGCGCGGAGCTTGTCGAGCGTCAGCCCCCAGTAGCGCGAATATTCGCGCAGCGAGGGGATGAGCCCGCCGGTCATCCGCTCCTGCTGCAGCCGCAGCATCATGACGACGTCCACGTCGCGGATGGCGTCCTCGAGGCGGTAGGACACCTTCACGCCCATCTCCTGCACGAAGGGCGGGATCAGCGTGGGCGGACCCGCCACCGTCACCGTCATCCCGAGCTTGCGCATGGCGTGGATGTTGGAGCGGGCCACGCGGCTGTGGGCGATGTCGCCCACGATGGCGACGGACAGCCCCTCGAAGTGGCCCTTGTGCTCGCGGATCGTCAGCAGATCCAGGAGCGCCTGCGTCGGGTGCTCGTGAGCACCGTCCCCGGCGTTGACGACGGAGCACGTCAGCTCCCGCGCGAGGATCGAGGCCGCGCCGGCCGAGGAATGGCGCACCACGACGACGTCCGGACTCATGGCGGCGATGTTCTTGGCCGTGTCGATGAAGCTCTCGCCCTTGGCCGCGCTCGATCCGCCGGCGGAGAAATTGATCACGTCGGCGGACAGCCACTTGCCCGCGATCTCGAACGAGGTACGGGTCCGCGTGGAGTTCTCGTAGAAGAGGTTGACGATGGTCTTGCCGCGCAGCGCCGGGACCTTCTTGATCTCCCGGCCGGCGATCTCCTGCAGCGAGGCCGCGGTGTCCACCAGCAACACGATCTCGGCCGGCTCCAGCTCGCGCATCGTCACGAGGTCTTTCCGGGTCCAGCCCATCTCAGGCCTCCTCCGGCTCTTCGATCACGACTCGATCCTCGCCGTCGTGCTCCCGCAGGCGCACCGCGACGCTCTCGCGCTTGGACGTCGGCAGGTTCTTGCCGATGTAGTCGGGGCGAATGGGCAGCTCACGGTGCCCGCGGTCGACGAGGATGGCGAGCTGGATCATTTTGGGACGTCCGAGATCGATCAGGGCGTCGAGCGCGGCCCGGATTGTCCGCCCGGTGAAGAGCACGTCGTCGATCAGGATCACCGTCTTGTTCTTGATCGAGAACGGGATGTCGGTGCCGCGGATCACGGGAGCGCCGCGCATGTCGAGGTCGTCACGGTACAGCGTGATGTCCAGGGTGCCCACCGGCAAGGTCGTGCCGTCGATGGCGGCGATCTTGGCCGTCAGCCGCTGGGCCAGGGTCACCCCGCGCGTGCGGAGGCCGACGAAGGTCAGGTCCTTGGCGCCGCCGTTGCGCTCGAGAATCTCGTGGGCAATACGGGTGAGGGCGCGGTCGAGGGCGGTCTCGTCGAGCACCTGCGCTTTTTCGCGCAGGCGGGGTGGTCGGGTGCTCACTGTCTCTCCTTACGAGCCTCTCTGGGCCCACTTAAAGGAAAGGAACGATGCGACGCTCTGTACTCTACGCGGGTGGGCGGGCGCCTGTCAACGGGCCGTCGCCGCGGGCGAGCAGCGCCAGGAGCTGATCGATGTTCACCGGCTTGGTGATGTGGGCGTCGAAGCCCGCGTCGAGCGCCTGGCGCACGTCCTCGGCCTGGCCGTAGCCGGTGAGCGCGATGAGCCGCACGCCGGCCAGCGCGGGGGAAGCCCGCAGGCGGCGCGCCACCTCCATCCCGTCGATGTCGGGCAGCCCGATGTCGCACAGGACGATCTCGGGCCGCAGCCGCTCGGCCGCCCGCACGCCCTCTCCGCCGTTGCGCGCCCCCTCCACCCGGGCGCCCTCCGTCTCGAGCATGTAGCGCAACACCGCGCGGGTGTCGTCGTCGTCCTCGACGACCAGCACCGAGCGCTGGCCCAGTCGGCCGGACGGCTTGGAGCCGACGTCGAGGGGAGTCTGGCGCGCGCCGGCCAGCGGCAGCACGATACGGAAGCGCGCGCCCCGGCCGGTGCCGTCAGACTCGACGCGCGCGCTGCCCCCGTGGAGCTCGGTCAGGCGGCGGACCAGGTCGAGGCCGATGCCGAGACCCCCGACGCGCGTCTCCCGGCCCTGGCGGAAGGCCTCGAAGATGACGGGGAGGTCCTCGGCGGCGATGCCCTCGCCCGTGTCCTCGATCTCGAGCACCGCCTGCTCGTGCTCGGCACTCAGGCGCACCGACACGCGGCCGCCGGCCGGCGTGAACTTCAGCGCGTTGGAGATCAAGTTGCC
>Ga0111539_10000341_pt1 | contig 57424 bp, 44 predicted proteins | sample RhiMethybrSRZTD1_FD_79667 | JGI IMG/M metagenome (GOLD analysis project Ga0111539, IMG submission 79667) | Populus rhizosphere microbial communities from Tennessee, USA - Rhizosphere MetaG P. TD hybrid SRZTD1 (version 2) (version 2) | ecosystem: Host-associated > Plants > Roots > Rhizosphere >...
CCCACGTGTTACTCACCCGTTTGCCACTCTACTTACCCCTTGCGGGGCTTTCGCGTTCGACTTGCATGTGTTAGGCACGCCGCCAGCGTTGATTCTGAGCCAGGATCAAACTCTCAAGTTAAATTCGTCGTCCGCCGGAGCCCCGAGGGGCGAAGGCGGAACAACTTTTAACGTTGATCGCCTGCTTGACTTGGCTCTCTAACGTTGTTCAGTTCGTCAAGTGTATGAGTGGTTCACAGCCGCTCATGCCTGGTGAACTACACCCTGCATGAACGTTGCGTCGCGCGGCCTTGCGACCCCGCGCCTCGCTGCGCCACCCGCTGATACTCGACGGGTTAATCCACCGTCGCGCCTTGCGGCGCTCCGATGGATGTAAGTGCTTGCACGTTCTATCTAGTTTTCAAAGAACCGGGATTACTGCTTCGGTTGGACGACCGAAGCCGGAGTTTCCCTCCAGGACTTTCTCCTTCAGGGGAACCTTCCAATCTTACTAGAAGTTTCCGATCCCTGTCAATCCCTCGCGACGCGCTTTTCGCTTTCGCAACGCCGTTCTCTCCAAACCGCGCGCAGCCCTCATCGAGCGCTGGACGGCCGCAGAAAACGGCTAAGGGATTAAGCGGAGTCTGAAGGACTTTCTCTAGCGGAAAAAAAATTTGCTCGATCGTCTGAGCAAATCATCCGGCGAAACCGCCGGGTCGCGCTCCGTGAGAACCAATATACGCGGTGGTTCCAAGGGTGTCAACCCTGCGCCGCACATTATTGCTTATTGTTGAGATTTGCGAGCGACCCGCACGACATGCTGATCGCGCCGCCCTTTGCGCAACACGATCACTTGTCCGCCGATCGCATCCGAAGCCGTCAGCCAGGCCTTCTCGTCGTTCGCACGCACGTTGTTCACGTAGACGCCGCCGCTCTTGATCAGCCGCGTGGCCTCGCTTCGGGAGGTCGTGAGCTTCACCGTCGCGAGCAGTTCGACGAGCGAAATTCCTCGTTCGGGGAGCGCCATCTCAGTCGACGGCGCGTCGGCCAGCACCATCAACACATCGTCGACGTCGGCCGCCGTCAGGTTGTCGGTGAACAGCACTGACGCGGCGCGCTCGGCGCGAGCCACCTGCTCGGCGCCATGCACCAGGGTCGTCACTTCGCGCGCGAGTGCGCGCTGTGCCTCGCGCGCTTCGGGCTTCTCGCGCGTCGCCTGCTCGAGCGATTCAATGTCCTGCCTCGCCAGGAATGTGAAGCATTTCAGATACCGGGCGACGTCGCGATCGTCAGTGTTCAACCAGAATTGGTAGAAGTGGAACGGCGTGGTGCGTTCAGCGTCGAGCCAGATCGCGCCGGCTTCTGTCTTGCCGAACTTGACACCCGACGAGGTCGTCATCAACGGCCAGACGAGCCCGTGAACCTTGCGGCTGCGCAGTTTCCGGATCAGTTCGATGCCCGCCGTGATATTGCCCCATTGATCGCTGCCGCCCATTTGCAGCGTGCAGCCGTAGCGATCGAACAATTGCAGATAGTCATACGCCTGAAGCACGAGATAACTGAACTCGGTATAGGAAATCCCTTCTTCGCCCTCGAGCCGCCGCGCCACTGATTCCTTCTGCAGCATGTAGTTGACGGTGAAGTGCTTGCCAACGTCGCGGAGGAACGAGAGGATGTCGATGGCGCCGAGCCAGTCGGCGTTGTTGACTATCTGCGCGGGATTTTGCGGCGTCGTGAAGTCGAGAAATTTCTCGAGCTGCGCCCGGATGCCGGCAACGTTTCTTTCGACATCAGCACCCGACAGCAGGACACGTTCCTGAGACTTTCCGCTCGGATCGCCGATCATCCCGGTGCCGCCGCCAACGATCGCGATTGGTTTATGACCGAACCGTTGCAACCGAGCGAGGCCCATCACCGTCAACAGCGATCCAACATGGAGGCTGGGCGCCGTGGGATCGAAGCCGATGTATCCAATCATCGGCGCCGTGCGAAGCGCTTCCCGCGTCCCTTCCGTGCTCTCGGAAAGCATCCCTCGCCATTCGAGTTCAGCGTAGATATCTGTCATACCTTGCCGTTGGTGATCGGGATCCGTGGTCCGGGATCTGTTGTCCGCGTTCCCATCCGACCCGTGTCAATCCGTGTTCTTCCGTGGCAAATCTCTTCTGTGTTCTTCCGTGGAAAGTTTCTTCCGTGTCCTTCCGTGGCACATTCCTTTCGTGTTCTTCTGCGGCTCGTGTTCTTCCGTAGCTCGTACTATACCGTGGCACCGCGAAGTGCCCGCCGCGCTAACATAGCGCGCAATGCTCCAGTCTGGGTCGCCTGGCAGGATCAGCAGGCGCGACGTTTTGAAAGGACTTGCCGCAGCCTCCATCGGCGGGAGCGCCGGAGCGGTCGCGCACGGGTATTGGTACGAACGCTTCCACGTCGCACTGACGAAGGAAACGCTGGACGTGTCCGGGCTGCCCGCGGCATTATCCGGCCTGCGCATCGGCTTCATCACCGATCTGCACCGCAGCGACACCGTGACACACGAACTGATCGATCGCGCGGTGCAACTGCTCATGGCGCAATCGCCGGATCTGATTGTTCTCGGCGGCGACTACGTCACGTGGGGCGATCGTCGCTTCGTCGGGCCGGCGGCCGACGCGCTCGCCCCACTGACCGCGCCGCATGGCGTCTTTGCCGTCCTCGGAAACCACGACAACGATCACGACATGCCTCCAGCCCTGACTGCCAAGGGCTTCGTCGTGCTGCGTGATGCGCGAACCCGCCTCACAATCCGCGGCGAAACGCTCGACCTCGCTGGCGTCCGCTTCTGGACTCGTAAGCCGTCCGAGATTGCATACGTCCTTCGCGGTGCGGCGCCGAACCTGATCCTGCTGGCGCACACGCCCATGCGATTGATCGAAGCGTCGTCTCTGGCAGTTCCGCTCGTGCTGAGTGGTCACACACATGGCGGTCAGATCGTACTGCCGGGGATTGGGGCGGTTGCCGCCCGTGAGTTTCCCGTCATTGCTGGCGCTGGACGGCGCGAGAACACACGGATTTTCGTGAGCCGCGGCGTCGGCACCGTTTACGTCCCCGTTCGCCTCAACTGTCCCCCCGAAGTTGCGGTTCTGACCCTACGGCCGGTCGAAGGCTGACTCGCAATCGGGCGCTTGCATTCGACCGAAAAAAGGCGCATATTGACCATCTCGGATGATTTTGATTAATCAAAATCAAACTATTGATGATATAAAATAAAGGAAAAGCCATGGCGAGCCGTCTGAAACTCTGGGCGATCGGGACTTCTCTGATGGCGACGCTGGTCTTCCTCCTGGCAGGAACCTGGCGTGATCCGTGGTTGTGGGCCTATGTCAGTGTCTGGGCGACGAGCGCGGCATATGCCTTCCTCGGAATCGACGACGATCTCGCGAAAGAGCGATTCCGGCCGCCCACCGCGAGCGCCGATCGAGTCGGGCTGCGGCTCATCCGGCTAGCCGCGGTCGCACACCTCGTCGTCGGCGCGCTCGATACGGGCAGATGGCATCTCACGCCGCCGATGCCCTCGCTCGTGCGTGGGTTAGCGCTCGGCGCGATGGCCGCGGGACTGACGATGTTCTTTCGAGCCATGCGTGAGAATCGATTCTTCTCTGCGGTGGTCCGAATCCAGAGTGATCGCGGCCACCGGGTCGTCGACACCGGTCCGTACAGCATCGTCCGGCATCCTGGGTATGCCGGTCTGCTTCTCGTGCCTCCGGTCAGCGGCCTGGCGCTTGGCTCATGGCTGGCGTTCGCGGTCGGCGTGATGATGTCGATGATGGTGGTGAGGCGGGTGCTTTTCGAGGACGCCTTCTTACGAGAACATCTCGAAGGCTACCGAGCCTACGCGCAACGCGTGCCACACCGGTTGATTCCAGGAGTGTGGTGAGGATTCCCCGCTGCTCTGTCTCTCGTTCACCCGAGCGCGCGGACAAAGCGTCGACCGTCTAGTCTCCAGCCGCCGTTCAGCAGGATGCGGACGGCTTCCGGATAGAGCCGGTGCTCTTCGATGAGAATGCGCGCGGACAACAGGTCCACAGTGTCATCGTCGCGCACCGGCACAGCGGCCTGGACGACAATCGGCCCGCCGTCGAGTTCACCGGTCACCAGGTGCACCGTTGCGCCCGTGATCTTGGTGCCGTGATCGAGCGCCTGACGCTGCGCGTCAACACCTGGGAACGCCGGCAGCAGCGAGGGATGAATATTCAGGATTGCCTGCGGAAATTCATCCAGCAGACGCGGCCCGATGAGGCGCATGAACCCCGCCAGACACACGATCGAAACACCGCGCGAGCGAAGTTCCTGCGCAATTGCTGCGTCGTAGTCGTCGCGTGAGGCAAATGCCCGGTGATCGAGGACCAGCGTGTCGATACCAACGGCACGTGCTCGATCGAGACCGGCGGCATCCGCCTTGTTCGAAATCACGATCGCAATCTGCGCGTTCAGCGATCCGTCCGCGATGGCATCGATCAGTGCCTGCAGATTGCTGCCGCGGCCGGAGATAAGAACACCGATGCGCCGGGAGCCGGGATCCGTTACCCGGGATCCGAGTGTTGGCTCAGCCACGATATGCGACGCCGTTCGACCCACTCACCACGCGACCAATCGGCGTCGCGCCCGGCTCACCCGCGGCGGCGAGCGCGGTCAGGAGACGGTCCGCATCACTCTCCTCGCACGCCACGATCAGCCCAATCCCCATGTTGAAGGTCCTCAGCATGTCCTGGTCGGGAACGTTTCCGGTCTGCTGCAGCCATTCAAAAATCGCCGGCACCTGCCACGCCGAGCGATCGATTACGGCGGCCGTTCCGCGGGGAAAAATGCGTGGGAGATTGTCGGTAATCCCGCCACCGGTAATATGCGCCATGCCTTTGATCAGGCCGGACGCGAGCAAGGGCTTGATGACGGGCAAGTAGGATCGATGTGGTTCGAGGAGCGCTTCACCAACCGTGACGCCGAGCTCGGGCACGTGAGAATCGACTCGCAAGCCGGCGATGTCGAATGCGATGCGGCGCGCCAGCGAATATCCATTGGTGTGCAATCCCGAAGACGGCAGGCCGATGAGCGCGTCGCCGGGCTGAATCGTTCGGCCATCGATCAATCGATCCCGAGCAACTGCGCCAACGATGAATCCGGCGACATCGTATTCCCCGTCGGCATAGAAGCCGGGCATCTCCGCCGTTTCACCGCCCAGAAGAGCGCAACCGTTGACGCGACAGCCGGTGGAGAGCCCTTCAACGATTTCAACAGCGACGTCTGGATCCAATCGACCAGTGGCGAGATAGTCGAGGAAGAAGAGGGGCTCTGCGCCTTGAACCAGGATGTCGTTGACGCAATGGTTGACGAGATCGATGCCGATGGTGCGATGGATGCCGGTCAGAAATGCGATGCGCAATTTCGTCCCGACGCCGTCGGCACTGGCGACGAGGACCGGGTCGGCAAGCCGTGCCGCGTCGAGCTGGAAGAGTCCGCCGAACGAACCAATCTCGGAGAGGACGCCTGGCGTGAACGTGCCGCGCGCGAGCGCGCGGATTCTGCGCACGACTTCATTGCCTGCCTCGATGTCGACCCCGGCCTGCTTGTAGTCCATCAGAAGTCGAGCGTCTGAATCAATGCTTCCGCAATCTTGCGCGCCGGCGCATTCTCCGCCGCCGCCCAATACCCGCGACGAACCGTGACGTAGAACCGCTCTTCCTCCAGGTCTTCTTCCAGCATGTCGAACGCTTCTCCCAGTAGAGCGATCGCCGGTTTCGGATCCGGCTGCGCTTGCAGGACGCGCAGGAACAGCGGCGTGTTTCGTAACGCGACCGCGCCAAGCGCGAGCGCGATTGCCGCGCGAGCCGGGTCGCGGCTCGGCCCGCCGTTGTCGATTAGCTGCGCGGCGGCTTCGGCATTTCCCGACATCGCCAGCGCAGCAAGCCCGCGCGTCGAGCCGTGCAGCAGGTCGCGGTAGCCTTCCGTCTCCATCGAAAACTTCAGCGACTGCTCGAGATAACTCTGATGCGATGCACAGTTGATTCCGAGCAGGCAGATCGCCGCGGCAATTGTCGGCTGAACACTTCGCGGTGCGGTTCGCTGGAGCGCGGCAAGCGTGTCCACCGACTTCTTGTCGCCGATTTTGCCAATCGCCAGGATCGCGTCGTCCTGGAGCGGTCCATCGAGTTTCGCGACCTGCAGCAGTGACGGGAGCGCATACGCGCCCTTGTAATCCCCGATCGCTTCGATGACCGCACTGCGGAAAAAGTCCTGCCCCTTGAGCACCAGGCCGTTGAGCGCGTCGCGCACCCGGGGATCGGTCCCATACGAGGCAAGCGTTCGCGTCAGTGCCGGACGGACCGTTTCTGATGACTCAGTCGACAACGCACCGAGCATGCGAGGAACCAGTTGTGGGTCCGCGTTGTGTTCGAAGTATGCGTAGCCAGCCGTACGCAGGCGATCGTTCGGCGACGAGAGGGCCTGAACCATCACATCGTGCGTCCGCGGATCGTTCATGCCCGAGAGAAGCACCAGGGCGCGGAACCGGACGTAGCCATCCGCGTGACGTGCCACGGCGTCAACCAGCGCCGGCGCAACGGTGGCAACCGGCGCTCTGCGAAGTGCGCGCGCGGCCGTCATTCTGGCCGCGTAATCGACGGTGCCGAGCCGGTCGATTGCCGCTTTCAGCTGTTCCGGAGTGAGAGGACTTTCGCGCGACGTCTCGACGCGAGGTGCCGCGGCGCGCCCGGTCCCAGGCGCTTGAGCGGCCGTGCCGCGTGTCGCTCCAAGCGCGATGGCAATCAGAAGGACGACTGGGCGCATGAACTGTTCAGTCGACCGCTTTCAATGCAAGCTGCAAATAGGCGTGCTCGTCGCGCGGGAACGCGACCGGATACACACCTGTATAGCAGGAGGTGCAATACGACTGATGGCCCGTGCCGACCGCCGATCGCAACCCTTCCAAACTCAAGTAGGCAAGAGAATCGGCGCCCACGTACTTCCGAATCTCCTCGATGCTATGGGTGGAGGCGATGAGCTCGGCACGGCTCGGCGTGTCAACGCCGTAGAAACACGGCGAGATGGTAGGCGGACAGCTGATGCGCAGGTGCACTTCGCTCGCCCCTGCGGCCTTCACCATCTTGACGATCTTGCGGCTGGTGGTCCCGCGCACCAGCGAGTCGTCGAGCAGGACCACCCGCTTGCCTTCGAGAATGCTCCGGACCGGATTCAGTTTCACTTTCACGCCAAAGTGGCGGATCGACTGCTGCGGTTGGATGAATGTCCGACCGACGTAATGATTGCGGATCAGGCCCATCCGGAGCGGCAGCTTGGCTTCTTCCGCATAGCCGGTCGCGGCACACACACCCGAGTCGGGGATCGGCACGACGACATCGGCTGGAACACCAGCCTCGCGCGCAAGCACGCGGCCGAGTTCCGTGCGGACGTCGTTCACGCTGCGGCCGAAGACATAGCTATCTGGCCGCGCGAAATACACGTGCTCGAATACGCACTGTGACAGCTGCGATGGTGGAAAGGGCTTGATCGACCGCACGCCACCATCGCTGATCATCAGCACCTCGCCGGGCTCGATATCGCGGACGTAGGTCGCGCCGATCAGATCAAGGGCGCACGTTTCAGAGCACACAATCCATGCATCACCGAGCTGGCCGAGCGCCAGCGGACGGAATCCATTCGGATCGCGCACGGCAATCAGCCGATCCTTCGTGAGCAGCGCGAGCGAAAACGCGCCGCGGATTTGCGCGATCGAATCGATCAGGGCGCCCTCGATTGACGGCGCCTTCGAACGAGCGTAGAGATGCAGGAGCACCTCGGTGTCGCTGCTCGTCTGGAAAATCGCGCCGTCACGAACGAGATCGTCGCGTAGCTCGCGCGCGTTTACGAGGTTGCCGTTGTGCGCGACCGCAATTTGACCGTGCGCGCAATCGATGAGGAACGGCTGCGCATTGGCGAGCCGGCTTTCACCTGCGGTCGAGTAGCGGGTGTGCCCGATGGCAAGATGCCCGGGCAGATCATGAAACGCCTGCTCGTCGAAGGCATCCGCCACATGCCCCATCGCCCGCATCGCCCTGATGCGCGCGCCATCGGCGGTGACGATGCCGGCGCTCTCCTGGCCGCGATGCTGGAGTGCGTACAACCCGAGGTAGGTCAGGTTGGCCGCCTCTGGATTGCCGAAAATTCCGAAGACGCCGCATTCGTCCTTGAATTTGTCCAGCATGGGTTCAGGGTTGTCCTGCGCCTGCTCGCGCGTGAACTGATGGTGAGTAGTCTATTTTACGCTGCTCTGCCTTTGAAGTGGCGACTAATTGCCGACGACCACACACCTTCGGCCACGGCAACAGGGAGATCGATCACCGGTCGCCCAGCGACACGGATCATCAGCCGGGAACCGCCGGTCGTACCGATGAGTTGCGCGGGCACTCCAGCCGTCGTCGCCAGCTGCATCAGGGCCGCGCGCTCCGACGGCCGCACCGATACGATCGCACGCGACGCCGACTCGCCAAATAGCGCACGGATGTCATCGATCGCCGTGTTTGCCGAGATAGCATCATCCAATGCGTGAACATCCACGGTGCAACCGATTCCGCCCGTGTCAAACGCACATTCCCCCAGAGTGACGGCCAGACCACCGTCCGAGCAGTCGTGCGCTGAACGCAGAATACCAGCGGAGGCCGCGCGTGACAGCAGCTCAATAAGGCTGCGCTCGCGATCGAGGTTCAGTTCGGGCGGACGCCCTTGTACCAAGTGGTGCAGCACCTTTAGATATTCGCTTCCGCCAAGTTCACCGAGCCCCTGGCCAAGAAGAACGATCTCGTCCCCCTCTTCTCGAAACGCGCGCGCGAGAACCTTCGACGCGTCATCAAGAACGCCCACCACGCCAAGAATGGGAGTCGGATAGATCGCTTCGCCATTGGTTTCGTTATACAGGCTGACGTTTCCGCCCGTAATCGGAACATTGAGCGCGCGGCACGCCTCGGCAATCCCCTCGATGGCTTCCACGAGCTGCCACATGATCTCGGGTCGCTCGGGATTCCCGAAATTGAGACAGTTCGTGGCACCGATCGGCACCGCGCCAGCGCACGCGACATTGCGCGAGGCCTCAGCGACCGCCAGCATTGCTCCACGGCGGGGATCCAGGTAGCAGTAACGGCCGTTACCGTCGACCGACATGGCAAGTGCGCGAGAGGTGTCCTTGACTCGAACGACACCCGCGCCCATCCCGGCAAGCACGATTGTGTTGGTGCGGACCATGTGATCGTACTGGCGGAACACCCAGCGCTTGCTCGCGATGGTGGGGGAGCCGAGCAGGGCGAGCAGCGCGTCCGCGGGTGCAACCGCCGGTAACGCTGTCAGATCGAGGCGTTGCACGTCGTCGAGATACGCGGGACGCGCAGTAGGACGATCGTAGACGGGCGCCGCATCGACCAGTGCGCCGTTTGGAATCTCGGCGACGACCTTGCCATGATCTTTGACGCGCATCAGCCCATCGCTGGTGACTTCTCCAATGTGCGCGGCGTGCAGGTCCCACTTCTCGAAGATGCGCTCGACTTCCGCTTCGCGTCCCTTCTTCACGACGAGCAGCATTCGCTCCTGCGACTCGGACAACATGATCTCGTAAGGTGTCATGCCGGTTTCGCGCTGCGGTACGTGCATGACATCAATCTCGATTCCCGCCCCTCCCCTCGATCCCATTTCGCATGTCGAGCAGGTCAGTCCTGCGGCGCCCATATCCTGAACGCCGATGAGTGCGTCGGTCTTCATCAGCTCGAGGCAAGCTTCGAGCAGTAGCTTTTCCATGAAAGGATCGCCGACCTGCACAGCGGGACGCTTCTCTGCGGACTTTTCGTCGAATTCCGCGGACGCCATCGTCGCGCCATGAATTCCATCGCGGCCAGTCTTGGATCCAACGTAGTACACCGGATTACCGATGCCAGACGCGCGCCCCATGACGAGCGCGTCGGCCCGTGAGATGCCGAGACAGAACACATTCACCAGCGGGTTCCCGGCATACCGATCGTCAAATGCGATCTCGCCGCCGACGGTTGGAATGCCAATGCTGTTGCCGTAGCCGGCAATACCAGCGACGACCCCCTCGACGATCCGGCGAGTCCGCGGCCCATCGGGCCCGTCCATCTCGCCAAAGCGCAACGAATTCATCAAAGCGATCGGTCGGGCGCCCATCGTGAAAATGTCGCGAATGATGCCGCCGACACCGGTCGCGGCGCCCTGGTACGGTTCGATAAAGGACGGATGATTGTGCGATTCGATCTTGAAAACCGCCGCCAGCCCATCACCGATGTCGACTGCGCCGGCGTTTTCGCCTGGGCCCTGCAGCACACGCGGCCCGTCGGTCGGCAACTTCTTCAGATGGCGACGCGAGCTTTTGTAGCTGCAGTGCTCCGACCACATCACCGAGAAGATCCCGAGTTCGGTCAGCGTCGGGTCGCGCCCGAGCGAACCGACGATGCGATCGTACTCGTCGGTGGTGAGACCGTGACGTTCGAGAATGGTGACGTCGATCGCGCTCATGAGGCAGCCGTCCGCACTCCGCCGTGTGCGGCCACTTGCGAGAGCACGGATTCAAATAGGACGAGGCCGTCTGCGCTGCCGAGGACCGGCTCGCACGCCCGTTCGGGATGCGGCATCAATCCAACGACGTTGCGTCCCTCGCTGCAGATTCCCGCGATATTGTTCACGCTGCCGTTCGGATTCGCATCGTCGGTCGTCTGCCCACGCGAGTCGCAGTAGCGGAATATCACCCGCCGTGATGATTCGAGATCCGCAATCACATCTGCATCGGCGAAGTAGTTGCCTTCACCGTGCGCGATTGGAATGCGAAGCAGTTGCCCTTTTGTCGCGAGCGACGTGAACGGCGTGTCCGTCTGTTCGACGCGAACACCAACGTGCTCGCAATGAAACTTCAAGTCGCGATTGCGCAGCATGGCACCTGGCAGCAGTCCCGCCTCGCACAGGATCTGGAATCCGTTGCAGATACCCAGCAGCGGCCCTCCGCCGGCCGCGAACTGGGCGACCGCGGTCATGATCGGCGAAAAACGCGCGATCGCACCGGTGCGCAGGTAGTCGCCATGCGAAAAACCGCCCGGCAGGACGACCACGTCGGCGCCTTTCAACGTCGTCTCTTTATGCCAGACGAACTCGGCTTCCTGGCCGAGGACGTGTTTGGCGGCGTGATAAGCGTCGTGATCGCAGTTAGAACCGGGAAAGACAACGATGCTGAATTTCATGATGACAGCTTCCAGCTGCCAGCTCCCAGCTGCCAGCTGTGCACCCGTCGAATACCGGGCTGGAAGCTGGAAGCTGGAAGCTGGAAACTACTCAATCTCCACCCTGTAACTTTCAATCACTGGATTCGCCAGCAATTTATCCGCGACTTCGGCAGCGAGTGTGCGCGCCTGGTCGGGGGACTTTGCCGTGACGTCCAGCTCGAAATACTTCCCCTGGCGGACGTCTCCGATTCCGGCATAGCCCATCGAGTGCAAGGCTTCGGCGATCGTCTGCCCCTGCGGATCAAAGACTGACGGCTTCAGCGTGACGAATACGCGAGCTTTCATTTTTTTTGATTTGCGGTGGAGCCCCACCCCCACCGCCTACCAGCCCTCGCCTGGGCTCGGGCCGCTGAATCGCGGCAACCTGCCGCTTCGTCCGGTGGCGTCGGCGCGCATGAGGGCTACGCCGGCACCGTGGCAAAGACACGATCGAAGATCGCGTCGACGTTTCGCAACTGATCGTTCAAATCGAACGCCTTCTCGATTTCGGAAGGCGATAAAACCCGCGTCAAGTCTGGATCGGCAAGGAGAAGCGTTTTGAAATCCTTCTGCTCGTGAAACGACCGCATGGCGTTACGCTGCACCCACTCGTAGGCCTGCTCGCGAGAGATGCCTCGCTTTGCGAGCTCGAGCAGAACGGTGCCGGAAAAGACGACGCCGCGAGAACGGTTGAGATTCTCGCGCATCCGCTCGGGGTACACCACCACTCCGCGCACGATCCTGGTGAAGCGACGGAGCATGTGGTCGAGCGCGATGAAGCTGTCGGGCAGGATCACCCGCTCGACCGACGAATGCGAGATGTCTCGCTCGTGCCAGAGCGCGATGTTTTCCAACGCCGCCACAGCATTCGCTCGGACGAGTCGAGCGAGACCGGTAATCTGCTCGCAGCCGACCGGGTTACGCTTGTGGGGCATTGCCGAAGATCCCTTTTGCCCCTTTCCAAACGGCTCCTCGACTTCACCAATCTCCGTTTTCTGCAATCCCCGGATCTCGAGGGCGAACTTCTCCAGGGACGCGGCCGTGATGGCGAGTGCGGCCATTAATTCAGCATGCCGGTCACGTTGGATGATCTGCGATGACACCGGTGCGGCCTGCAGCCGGAGACGGGCGCACACATTCGCCTCGATCGCCGGATCAAGATGTGCGAACGTGCCAACTGCGCCCGAGATTTTGCCGACAGAGATCACGTGTCGGGCGCGCAGCACGCGCTCGAGATCGCGCTGAAGTTCCGCGTACCACAGGGCAAGCTTCAGGCCGAAGGTCATCGGTTCGGCGTGCACACCATGCGTGCGGCCGATCATGGGCGTGCGCCGATGTTCGTCGGCTCGGACACGCACCGCCTCCATCAAGTCGGTGATGTCCTTGAGGATGACGTCGCAGGCCTCGCGCATTTGCAGCGCCTGCGCGGTGTCGACGACATCCGACGAGGTCAGGCCGAAATGAAGCCAGCGGGCGGCGGGGCCAACTTTCTCGGCCACGGCGGTGGTGAACGCGATGACGTCGTGCTGCGTCGTTTGTTCGATTTCTTCTATCCGACCGATATCGAATGTCGCCTTGGCGCGAAGCTCGCGTGCCGCATCGGACGGCACCAGGCCCGCTTCGGACATCGCCTCGGCGGCGGCGAGTTCCACCTCGAGCCACGTCTCGTAGCGACGCTGCTCGGTCCAGATGGTGCCCATTTCCGGGTGCGTGTAGCGGCGAATCATGATTCGCGTTGGCGGCTGGCTGTTGCTTTCTGGCTGCTGGCCAACTCTGTCCTATCCCAGATCAATTCGTGCCGGCTCAATCGCTGGCACTGACGGTCCCAGAACCGTCGCCGCAAGCGATCCATTTGAAAACAGATCCGTCGCCACCCGCTGCACATCAGCGTTGGTCACACGCTCGACACCGCTGAGCGTCTCGTCCAGACCGAAGTGCCGATCGAAGTAGATTTCCTGTCGCGCGAGGTGCGACATCCGGCTGGCCGTGTTCTCCAGGCTCAGCATAAGGCTGCCCTTGAGATGATCCTTTGCCCGTCGCAGCTCGGCGTCCGGTACGACCGTTCGCTTCATGCCGCGAAGCTCCTCGACGCAGAGGTCGATGACTTCGCTGACCGCTTCGTTGGCACAGCCCGCATAGATCGTGATGTTGCCGGCGTCGCGATACGCGCTCAGGCCGCTGAACACAGCGTAGGCGAGACCGCGTTTTTCACGAACATTCTGAAAGAGCCGGGAGCTCATCGAACCGCCGAGCACCGTGTTCATGATGTAGCTGACGTAGCGATCATCATGGTTTTGCGGATAACTGTTGGTGCCAAGACAGAGATGGCTTTGTTCCAGGTCCTTCGACCGCGTGATCACTTGCGGACTGACGCGCGGCGGATCGGCAGTCACGGGCGCGCCGCTCGATCTGAGACCGTTGAACGCCTTGTCGACCAGCTCCCGCACGCGTCCATGATCCAGATTGCCTGCCGCCGAAATGATCATGTTTTGCGCAACATACGCGTCGCGGAAGTACTCGAGCAGGATTTCCCGAGTCAATGCTTCAACGGTTTCTTTGGATCCCAGGATCGGCCGTCCGAGCGGATGCCCTTCCCAGAAGTGCTGCGTGAAGAGCTCGTGCACCAGATCATCCGGAGTGTCCTCGACCATTTTGATCTCTTCGAGGATCACCTTTTTCTCGCGCTCGATTTCATCAGGCGCAAAGGCGGGACGCATGACGATATCGGCCAGCAGGTCGACGGCGAGTGGCACGTGCTCGTCGAGCACCTTGATGTAATAGCTGGCGTATTCCTTCGCGGTGAACGCGTCGAGCTGTCCGCCGATTGAGTCGATGGCCTGGGCGATGTCTTCGGCGGTGCGGTTATGAGTTCCCTTGAACAGCATGTGCTCGACGAAGTGCGCGATGCCGCCCCGCTGGTCGCTTTCGTGCCGCGAACCACGCATCAGCCAGACGCCAATCGTCACCGAACGTACGTGCGGCATGGTCTCGGTGATGAGCCGCAGACCATTATCGAGAACGTCGCGAACGACCATGCGATTGCACTTCCGAGGTTAACTTACGGATACGGTAATCTGCTGTGTAGAAAGGGATTAGTCTTCGTCGACCAAACCCTCATGCTAGCACGCGAGATACACGCCCTTCAAGGCGCTCTCCTCGAACGGCCGGGCTCGACCGACATAGTACAATGAGAATTTGCCCTTTGCGTCGGCCCACGTATTCCCGGCGACTGCCATGTCTACCACGAGTCGAAGCGACATCGCCGAAACCGACCTGCACGAACTCGAGAGTGTACTGGCGGAGTTGGGCCATCCACGGTTCCACGCGCGGCAGATCTTTCAGTGGATCTACAAACGCGGCCTGAGTGATTTCGCTCAGATGAGCGATCTTCCCCGCGAGTTGCGCGCGCATCTCGCTTCAGAATGCGCCGTGACCACGCCTGTGGTTGAACGAGCCGAACGCTCCACTGACGGAACGACAAAATTGCTCCTTCGTCTCGCCGACGGAAAACACATCGAGTCAGTCTACATTCCCGACACGCCGGCACAAACGTTCTGCATCTCGACACAGGTCGGATGTGCGATGCGTTGTGGGTTTTGTCTCACAGGCCGAATGGGGATCGACCGTAATCTGACAACCGGCGAGATCGTGGCGCAGGTTCGAGTCCTCGCCGCCGAACTGGGCATGCTCGACCGCCGTTTTAACATCGTCCTTATGGGCATGGGCGAGCCGCTTCACAATTACGAAGCGACAATGAAGGCGCTGCGGATCCTGGCCGACGAACATGGATTCGCGATGTCGGGGCGCAGAATGACGCTCTCAACGGTTGGCGTTTTGCCTGCACTCGAACGGCTCGCGACCGAACCGCTCATGCCGAACCTGGCGATATCCCTGCACGCGACGACCGAGGAACAACGCGACCTTCTGGTGCCGATCAATCGCAAGTACGGGCTGAAGGAATTGCTCGAGGCGTGCCGCCGCTTCCCGGTCAAGCGTCGCGAACGGATCACGTTCGAGTACGTGATGTTGCAGGACGTCAACGACTCACCCGAAGACGCACGGCGGCTGGTGAGGTTACTTCATGGAATCCGGGGGAAGGTGAATCTGCTCCCGCTCAACGAGGCGCCGGGGATTCCCTTCGCGCGACCCTCTGACCAGCGTGTCGATCGGTTTGCACGAATCCTCTCGGAACATGGCGTTACGGTTTCGGTTCGCAAGAGCCGCGGCCGCGACATTCGTGCAGCCTGCGGTCAGCTCATCACCGACTCGACACGGACGGCCGCCCCGGGCAAGCGACTCGCGATGCTGATGGGAACGTAAAGAATTAGGGAAAACCAGCCAGGCTACGCGACGACTTCTCCCTCGAGGCTGGCCCCGGTCGCAGAGACTCTCACGTGCACGCGCCGATTCCTGGGTAATCCGCCAGCAATTCTCACCTTCAAATAGTTATCCGTCACCACGAGTGTTCCGTCTTCGAGCGTAAGACCGGGGCGGACGGTGCCGCATTGCGACGTGTGAAATCGGCGCGTGAGCTCGGTGCCAATCGCCCGCAGTTGCATTCCTCGCGCGCGCGTCACCGTGCCGTCGACTTTGCCCGGCATCGTGCTCGCCGTGGTGCCGGGGCGATCAGAGTAGGGAAACACGTGCAGGTGCGTAAGCGGCGAGTCGGGAAGATAGTCCAGATTCGCGCGAAAGTCCCGATCACTCTCTCCAGGAAAGCCGACGATCATGTCCGACCCAATCGAGGCGTGCGGCAGCAAATCGTGAATCGAATCGACCAGCCTCCGGTAGTAGTCGAGCGTGTACGGCCGTCGCATCAACGACAACATCCGATCGCTCGCGTGTTGTAGCGGCAGATGGAAGTGCGGCGCGAACCGTCCGTCGCTTCGTCCGATTAGGCTGACGATGGCTGGCGAACAGTCCATCGGCTCGAGCGAACTGACACGAAACACCACGTCCGCGCGAATCCGTTCCAGGGCTCGCAGCAGATCGATGAGGCCCACCGGCGTTGTCAGATCGCGACCGTACGATCCCAGGTGCACGCCGGTGAGGACGATCTCTCTGAACCCGGATGCCGCGATCCGCTCGACCTCGCGCACGACGTCATCCAAAGGACGGCTATGGCCCGATCCACGGGTTGACGGGATGATGCAGTATGCGCACGGCTCGTCGCAGCCGGTCTGGACCCGCAGGGAAAACGCCGTTCGACCGCCGAGGCCCGGCTCGATCGGCGCGCCGCATGGGCCATCCCCCAACATCGATCGCGCCGCCATCACGTCGGCCAGCTGTTCCTTGTCGCGATTACGGACGACGCGGACGACGTTGGGCAGCTGCGCAAGATCGTCTTCACATCTCGTCGCGTAACAGCCGGTGACGATGATCCTCGATGCGGGATTGTCGCGGGCAATGCGACGGATGGTCTGACGCGCACCTTGATCGGCCGTCGCCGTCACCGAGCAGGTGTTGACGACGACGATGTCGGCATCGGCCGTTGCCGTCGCGGCACCGCCGCGCGCGCGCAATTCCTCTTCGATGCGCAATGAGTCGGCTTGATTGACCCGGCAGCCGAAAGTAACGATCGAATATTTCATATGAGCCGGGGCCCGTTGTCCGGGATCCGGGATCCGGCGTTTGCCGAAGACGCCGCTCTGCTCCTTTTCCCTTGTCCCTTATCCCTTTAGTCGTTCCGCTGCCTGCTCGACTTTCTGCGCCATCTTCTTCTTGTACTCAACCAGTCGGGCGGCGATCTGCGAATCTCCGACGCCAAGGATCTGAGCGGCAAGGATGCCGGCATTGGTCGCCCCCGGCTTCCCGATCGATACGGTCGCGACCGGCACCCCCGGAGGCATCTGGACGGTCGACAGCAACGCGTCCAATCCTTTCAAAGCCGAGGAATCAATCGGGACGCCGATCACGGGACTCGTCGTGTGTGCGGCAACGACGCCGCCAAGGTGTGCGGCCGCGCCAGCGCCGACGATGAAAACCTTCACACCACGCTCGGGCGCCTCTCGCACCAGCCGCATGACGCGTTCGGGCGATCGGTGCGCAGAGGCCACTGTCATCTCGGACGAAATGCCAAGCTCACGCAAGACATCGACGGCCGCCTGCATGATCGGCGCATCGGAATCGGAACCCATGAGGATCAAAACATCAATGTGGGACATAAGAAGGCTTAGGGCTGAGGGCCGTGAGTGCTTTCTGACCAATATCACGACGGTAGTGGACGCCGTCGAACGCTATCTTCGATACGCCTGCGTACGCGCGCGAAATTGCGTCCGCATAGGTTGGACCGCGTCCGACGACCGTGAGGACACGCCCGCCCGCAGTGACGATGTCATCGCCGCGCGCCGCGGTGCCTGCATGAAACACCAGAACGTCGCGCTCAGCGGCCGCGGCGTCAAGACCCGAGATCGTCAACCCTGTCGGACCGGAGGCGGGATAGTCGCGCGACGCAAGCACAACTCCAACATGAGTGTCGGATCTGAAGCTGATCGGCCGAAGGTCGAGCGCTCCGTCGGCCGCAGCGACAAGCCTTGGCGCCAGTTGGTCGGCAATCATGGGAATTACGACCTGCGCCTCCGGATCCCCGAATCGCACGTTGAACTCGATTACCTTGGGTCCGTCGCACGTCAGCATGAGTCCCGCATACAGAAACCCGTGATACGGGTTTCCTTCGGCCGCGAGACCCGCGATGACGGGATTGACGATCTCCCGCATGATGCGCGTCTGCATTGCCGAGTCCAACAACGGACTCGGGGCGAACGCTCCCATGCCGCCCGTGTTCGGGCCTTGGTCGTCATCGTAGACACGCTTGTGATCCTGCGCCGACATGAGCGCGGATGCGCGGGTGCCGTCGCAGATCGCGAAGAACGACACTTCCGGACCTTCGAGACACTCCTCGAGCACGACACGCGAGCCGGCGTTGCCGAATTGCTTGTCCTCCATCGCTGCCTGAATCGCAGCATCCGCCGACGCTCGATCGGGTGCGACGACGACGCCTTTCCCCGCAGCAAGCCCATCCGCTTTGACGACGATCGGAAATCCGAGCTCGCCCGAGGCGACAATCGCGTGCGCAGTGTGTGCGGAATCGCACGCGCGATAGCGCGCGGTAGGAATGCCATGCCGTGCCATGAATGCCTTTGCGAAGACCTTGCTGCATTCAAGCTGTGCTGCTGCGCGTGTCGGACCGAAGATGCGGAGCCCCCGTGATCGAAAGAGATCGACGATCCCTAGATCGAGCGGGAGTTCGGGACCCACGACCGTGAGGTCGATGCGTTCACGTTCCGCGAGGGTCGCGAGAGCGGTGAGATCGGTCGCTGAAATGTCTACGTTTCGTGCGATCGCGGCCGTCCCCGGGTTGCCGGGCGCGGTCAAAACCGTGTCGACTGAGGGGTCGGAAACGAGCTTCCAGACGAGGGCATGTTCGCGTCCGCCACCTCCCACAACGAGCAAATTCATGACGGCATTAATAAATCGTTTAGATTTAATAACTTATGGAATGAATTTGAGACGGGAATCTTCGTTGACGCCGGAAGAGCTTTCTGCCTAGAATCCGCGTTTACTGTGATAGCCTAGCATATTCGGTCGGACTCCATGGGCCCCACAGAGAACCCGCGCGGTCCGGTTCGTTCGGTGAACCGAATGCCGATGAGTTGTTCGAAAAACGGTGGCCGCGAAGGGGGTGTTGTCAGGCGTGGCTGAAGTCAAGGTACAGGAAGGCGAATCGATTGAGAGCGCGCTTCGCCGCTTCAAACGGAAGGTGCAGCAGGAAGATATCATCAAGGATATCAAGAAGCACTCGTTCTATCTGAAGCCGGGCGATCGGCGCCGTGCGAAGCAGGCGCTCGCGCGCAAGCGAACGCGCAAGAAACAGCGTCGGGAAGTGGAATAGGTTGACAGCAGCTAAGAGGATCGTGCGGATTGAAGGACCCGGGCGATCTTCGAGCTCGAACAAGGATGTATTCGGGCTGGGTCGGATCGTGAGAGGGAAGGACCGATGGAGTTCCAGGACAAGACGCTCAATTGTGTAGATTGCGGCACCGAGTTCATTTGGACTGCTGGTGAACAGCTCTTCTTCGCCGACAAGAATTTCAAGAACGAGCCGAAGCGATGCAAATCGTGCAAGGCCAAACGAGCATCCCGCCCTTCGGCGGGTGCCTCGGTCGGACGGGAACGCGTGGAAACGACCACCAACTGTTCGGCTTGCGGAAAAGAAACGACCGTACCGTTCCGTCCCACCCAGGGACGTCCGGTATTTTGCCGCGAATGTTTCCAGTCGCGGAAGTTTGCGGGCGCGGGCGGCATTTAGTAAGCCTTCGCGCGTCGGCGTCATCGAAAGGCCACGCGCACGCGTGGCCTTTTCTTTAGCCTGAGCCTGACAGGGTCGGAAGCCCCTGCCCTACCCGATCCGGAATCCTCGGCCTGAGCCTGCGCGTCCGCGTATATCCTTCAGGGAGCCATGTTTTTTCATTTCACTCGACGAACCCGGCTTGCAGTCGCGCTGCACGCGCTACTGCTCGTCGCCGCGACGGCCGCATGCGCGCGAAGCGGAAGCCCTTCCCCGGCGACCGGAGCTCCGCCGCCGATGGGCGTGTCGACGGCGACACTGCAGAAAAAGCCGCTGGAACAATCGTCTGGCTTCATTGCCACGATCCGATCGATCCGATCGTCAACCGTGCAACCCGAGGTCGAGGGGGTCGTCACCCGCATCTTCGTGAAGTCGGGAGACCGCGTCGCGCTCGGCGCGCCACTCGTTCAGATCAAGCCCGACAAACAGGAAGCAACCGTAAGAAGCACCGAAGCGAGCAGAGCGGCGGTCGAGGCCGACGTGCAGTACTGGACACAGCAAGTGAAGCGGCTCGAAGCACTGGTCACGGGCGGAGCCATCAGCCGGCAAGAGTTCGACCAGGCGCAAAACTCCCTGCGAACCGCACAGGCGCGCCTTTCCGCATTGAATGCGCAGGTCAACGAGCAACAGGTCGAGTTGCAATACTACCGAGTCGCCGCACCTCAGGCTGGCGTCGTCGGCGACATCACGATCCGGTCAGGCGACCGGGTCACGAAGTCAACGATGATTACGACCATCGACGACAACAGCGGGCTCGAGGTTTACATCCAGGTGCCCATCGATCGCTCACCCGATCTCCGGCTCGGACTGCCGGTGCAAATACTGGATGCAGATGGCAAGGTGCTCGCGACCAATCCGGTCACATTCGTGGCTCCTCGTGTCGACGATGCCACACAGACGGTGTTGATCAAGAGCCTGCTCAGGGAAGTGCCGCCGACCGTTCGCACGCAACAGTTCGTTCGATCGCGAATCGTGTGGCGCACGATCGACGGGGTCACGATTCCAATAACAGCCGTCACCCGGATTAACGGCAAGTACTTCTGTTTCGTGGTGGAGACATCAAACAACGGCACCGTTGCGCGGCAGCGGCCGATTGAAGTCGGCGAATTACTTGGCAACGACTACGTCGTCCTCAGCGGACTGTCCGCCGGCGACCAGGTCATCGTGTCGGGCATTCAGAAAATCGGCGACGGCGCGCCAGTGAAACCTCAGTAATGTTTGCCGATACCTTCATTCGACGGCCGATCCTGGCATCGGTCTGCTCGCTGATCCTGATCCTCGGCGGGCTGATCGCCATTCCGACGATGCCGGTGGCCCAGTATCCCTCGCTGGCACCGCCGGTCATCACCGTCAGCGCCTTCTACACCGGCGCGAATGCGCAGGAAGTCGAGACCGCGGTAACAACACCGCTGGAGCAAGCGATCAACGGCGTCGAAGGCATGCTGTACATGACGTCGTCGAGCACCAACAGCGGCGTGTCGACCATCAACATCACCTTCGACGTCACCCGGGATCAGGACGTGGCGCAGGTCGATGTGCAGAATCGCGTCAACCAGACGCTCGGCCGTATGCCGACGGAAGTGCGGACGACCGGCATCATCGTCCAGAAACAGTCGACCGGCTTCGTCATGGCGGTTGGTGTTTACGCCGAAAACGATCAGTACGACTCCTTGTTTCTCAGCAACTACATCGATGTGTATGTGAAGGACGCGCTCAAGCGCGTGCCTGGTGTCAGCGACGTCACCATCTTCGGCGAACGCAAGTATTCGATGCGCCTCTGGCTCGATCCCGATCGGCTGGCGGCGCGTAAACTCACGGCCGGCGACGTCGTCAGCGCGTTGCGCGAACAGAACACGCAGGTGGCGGCCGGAAGTCTTGGCCAGGCGCCGGCGCCGTCGGGGCAGATGTATCAGCTCAGCGTCCGCGCGCTTGGGCGACTTCGTGAAGCGGCCGAGTTCGACAACCTGATCCTGAAAAGCGGTGCCGATGGATCGCTCGTCCGCCTGAAGGACGTCGGCCGCGCGGAACTCGGCGCTGAAACCTACAGCGCGCAGTTGAAATTCCAGGGAGTCGAGGCGGTTGGATTCGGGGTGATTCAGCTGCCGACGGCGAATGCGCTCGACGTCGAACGGGCGGTCGTCGCCGAACTCGAGCGGCTGAAGGCACAGTTTCCGCCCGGGGTGAAGTATCAGGTCGCCTTCAACACTACCGACGTGGTCGAGGAATCAATTCGAGAAGTCGTGAAGACCCTGGCCGAGGCGATCGTGCTCGTCGTCCTGGTGATCTTCATCTTCCTGCAGACGTGGCGCAGCACATTGATTCCGGCCATTACCATTCCGGTATCGCTCATTGGCGCCTTCGGATTCATCAAGTTGATGGGGTTCTCCATCAACACGCTGACGCTCTTCGGACTCATTCTCGCGACCGGCATTGTCGTCGACGACGCCATTGTCGTCATTGAAAACGTCGAACGCCACATCCAGGAATACAAGGTATCGGCGCGCAAGGCGGCATCGGATGCGATGAAAGAAGTGCTCGGCGCCGTTATCGCGACGGCGCTGGTCCTCATCGCCGTGTTCGTTCCCGTTGCGTTCTTCCCGGGGACAACCGGCCGCCTTTACGCTCAGTTTTCGATGACCATCGCGTTCGCGGTCGCGCTCTCCGCGTTCAATGCCGTGACGCTGACGCCGGCGCTTTCGGCGCTCCTGCTGGACCGCCAGAGCCATCACAAGGGACGGTTCTTCACCTTTTTCGAGCGTGTCATTTCCGGCGGCACAAAGGCATATGTGCATGGCCTGCGGCGTGGAATTGCATGGCGATGGGCCGTGGTCGTCGTGTTCATCTGCACGCTGGGGCTGACCTGGTGGATGCTGCGCATCGTGCCGCAATCGTTCATTCCGGAAGAGGACCCAGGCTATTTTCTGGCGCAGGTCCAGGCGCCGGCAGGAGCCTCGCTCGAGTACACCGGCAACATCGCCAGGCAAGCAGAGCAGATCATTCTCAAGGACCCGGACGTCCTGGCGACGTTCTCGGTCATGGGCTTCAGTTTCAGCGGCGCCTCATCGAATACCGGACTGATGTTCGTGCGACTGAAGCCGTACGATCAGCGCAAAGGGTCCGATCACGTCCTGCAGTCGGTACTGCGTCGTATCAGTGGTCCTCTATTCTCCATTTCCGGCGCGATGGTCCTCAGCTTCAACCCGCCGGCAATTCCAGGCTTGAGCCGGTTTGGCGGATTCGAATTCCAGGTGCTCGATCAGACAGGCACGAACATTCAGACGCTCGCGCAGGGACTCCAGGCGGTGGTCGGGGCCGGTAATCAGTCACCGAAGTTGCGCGGCCTGTTCAGCCCATTCACGGCAAACGATCCGCAGCTTCAAGTCACGATCGATCGCCAGCGCGCCCTGGCGCTCGGACTGCCGCTCGGTGAGATTACCAATGCGATGCAGATTTTTCTTGGATCGCAGTACGTCAACGACTTCGAGTTCAACAACCGCGCGTACCGAGTTTACGTCCAGGCCGATCAGCGCTATCGGTCGAACCCGCAGGCACTCAAACAACTGTATGCGCGCTCGCGATCCGGGGAGATGATTCCGCTCGAACAGGTCGTCACCATAAGCGAAACGACGGCGCCGCAGGTGATCAATCACTTCAACTTGTTTCGTTCGGCAACTGTCAACGGAAACGCTGCGCCTGGTGTCAGCTCCGGTGACGCGCTCATCGAAATGGAACGCATCGCCGAGGAGCACCTGCCCGAGGGCATGGGGTATGCGTGGTCCGGGATCTCACTCGAGGAAACGAAGGCGGGTCAGCAATCGTTGTACATTTTTGGCCTCGCTCTCATCCTCGTGTATCTGACGCTCGCTGCGCAGTACGAAAGCCTCGTCCTTCCCTTCATCGTTCTTCTCGGCGTTCCACTCGCCGTGCTCGGCGCGCTTGGCGCGCAGTGGATGCGCGGACTGTCGAACGACGTTTACTGCCAGGTCGGACTCGTCATGCTGATCGGCCTCGCTGCCAAGAACGCGATCCTGATCGTCGAGTTCGCCGAACAACTTCGCGCCAGGGGATTGAGCGTGATCGATGCGGCGATCGAAGCGGCGCGAATCCGCCTGCGTCCGATTCTGATGACCTCCTTCGCCTTTATCCTTGGTGTTTTTCCGCTGGTCATTGCGACCGGCGCCGGTGAAGCCGCGCGCCACTCGGTCGGGACAGCGGTGGCCGGCGGCATGCTCGTGTCGACGTTCCTCAATCTTGTTTTTATTCCGGTTTTGTACGTTGTGGTACAGACTATCCGTGGTGCGGGACGAGAGACTGAGCAGGCCGCAGACGCGTAGACGACATCCGGCGGACGTGGCCGCGCCGATTGTGACCGTATCGCGCCGGTCGACCATCCTTCTGGCCCTCGCGATTGCCGGTGGCATCAGCCTGCAGGCGGCCCCACGCGCGGTGCAGCCACAGTCGCCAGTTCCTGCTCTCGCCGCACGCGTCGATCCCTATACGCCCAAGGTTCGCGTCCTCGTCCTTACCGATATCGCCAACGAACCCGACGATCAGATGTCGATGGTTCGATTGCTCGTGTACTCGAATCAGTTCGACGTCGAGGGCCTGGTCGCAACCACCTCGACATGGATGAGAAACAAGGTCCGGCCGGATGTCATTCGGAGTTTGATCGACGCATACGCTCTGGTTCAATCCAATCTGTCAAAGCACGAGAACGGGTTTCCGGCAGCCGCGTCGCTTCGGGATCTCGTGAAAGCCGGGCAACCCGGCTTCGGCATGGCGGAGGTTGGAACGGGAAAGACGTCCGAAGGGGCCGACGCGATCATCCGCGCTGCCGACAGAGCTGACGAGCGGCCGTTATGGATCACCGTTTGGGGAGGAGCAAATACGCTCGCCCAGGCGCTGTTTCACGTACGGGAAACACGAACCGCCGCGCAAGTCAGTGCATTTATCAACAAGCTTCGCGTGTACTCGATTTCGGATCAGGACGATGCAGGCCCGTGGATTCGACGAGAGTTCCCGGCGCTTCACTACATCGCGATGCCGTCGACGCCGGACGGCGATCAGTATGGCTACGCAACGTGGACGGGAATCAGTGGCGACCGTTTCTACAAGAACGCGCCTGGCGCCGACTTCACCACGTTCACCGACGAGTGGGTGAACGCGAACATTCGAAGCAAAGGGCCGCTTGGAAAACTGTATCCATTTCCCTGCTGTATCCATGAAGGGGACACGCCATCGTTTCTCGGTCTGATCAATAACGGTCTCGCCAGTTTCATGAATCCGACATTCGGCGGTTGGGGCGGCCGGTATGTCTGGCGCCAGTTCTACGGTGAGACGCGGCCGTCGTGGACCCAGGGGGGAGATGCATTTCCGGGGAAGGACAACTCGAAGGACACGGTCGTCGGCATCGACGGCAAGACCTATACGACCGACCAGGCGACGATCTGGCGGTGGAGGACCGCGTTTCAACACGACTTCGCCGCGCGCATGGAGTGGACGATCAAGGACGTGGGTCAGGCGAACCACAATCCGGATGTTGTTGTGAACGGACAGAGCGGCAAAGCGCCGATCATGCTCGACGCACGTGTTGGAAGGGCGCTGGCACTCGATGCCGCCGGCACGCACGATCGCGACGGCAATCGGTTGAAGTACTCGTGGCTGTTTTATCCTGAGGCTGGTTCCGGCATCCCCGGGCGGCCGGTCGCAGCAGGTCCCGCCGTGCCGGTCGGCGGCGGTGGAACGGCGGCGGAAGGTGGGATACCGTCTGCGCCAACAGGCGGTCCACGTGAGCCCGCTGCGAGAGTGACGATTGACAATGCGTCAACAGCGCGCGCGACGGTGACACCGCGTGTTGGCGGCACAGTGCACGTCATCCTCGTGGTGGAAGACGACGGCGGTCCCAGCCTGACGTCATATCGCAGGATCATTCTGAACATCGCAGCGCAGTAGAATTCTTGACTCGCGACCGGTAGGGTGCTGGCTGTAGCCGCGCCATGAGGTGAATGATGGAACGACGGGATCGAGTTCGAGCGATCATCTTCGTTGCGGCGCTGATCGCCTTGGGCCTTGTCGACGCTCCATCGGCGCAGAATCCGACGCCGCCATCGTCATCATCGCAATTGCCCAGCGAAACCCCCGCGACGTTCAAGCCGGTCACCGACTCGTTCGACTACGTCAGACGCGAAGAGATGATCCCGATGCGTGACGGGGTCAAGCTTCACACCGTGATCCTGGTGCCAAAAGGAGCAAAGACCGCACCGATTCTGTTGACTCGGACGCCGTACGACGCCGATGTACTTACCGGGCACGCGCAGAGCGCGCACCTCGGTCCGATTCTCAGCGGCTACGACAATGCGACCGAGGTGATTGTCGAAGGTGGGTACATCCGTGTGGTGCAGGATATCCGCGGCAAGCACGGCTCGGAGGGCGACTATGTCATGAATCGCCCATTACGGGGCCGGCTGAATCCCACCACCGTCGACCACTCGACAGACACGTTCGACACCATTGACTGGCTGGTGAAGAACATTCCAGAGAGCAACGGACGCGTCGGGATTCTCGGCATTTCCTACGACGGGTTCCTGCCCTTGATGGCGCTCGTCAATCCGCATCCCGCTCTCAAAGTTGCGGTTCCGATGAATCCGATGGTTGACGGCTGGAAGGGAGATGACTGGTTCCACAACGGCGCATTCCGGCAGCAGAACCTGCCCTACATCCACGACCAGGAGGCGAACCGACGATCAGAGATTAAGTGGTGGACGAATCATTTCGATGATTACAACGTCTACATGGAAGCGGGATCAGCGGGAGAGCTTGCGCAGCGTCATGGACTCGAACAGTTGGGTTTCTGGCGAAAGATCGTCGAGCATCCTGCCTACGACGCGTTCTGGCGCGACCAGGCCATGGATCAGGTGCTCGCCGCGCAGCCGCTCAACGTCCCGGTGATGCTGGTGCACAGCCTGTGGGATCAGGAGGACATTTACGGAGCGGTCGCCGTCTACAAGGCGCTCGAGCCGAAGGACGTCAACAACGACAAGGTGTTCCTCGTCCTCGGGCCGTGGCACCACGGGCAGGAGATTGCGAATGGCAGCGAACTTGGCGCGCTGAGATTTCACAGCGACACGTCCCTGCACTTCCGGCAGGAGATTCTTGCGCCGTTCCTCGAGCGCTATCTGAAAAGTGTTGCTCCCAAAGCAGACGTGCCTCCAGTCTCCGCCTTTGAGACAGGCACGAACGTGTGGCGACGGCTGTCGGCGTGGCCCTCCGGGTGTGTGACCGGCTGCGAACTTCGTCGATCTTCCCTTTACCTTGGTGCGGGTCCGAAGGCCTCCTTCTCGCCGCCGCAGGCCGGCGATGCGGCCTTCACCGAATACGTCTCCGATCCCGCGAAGCCAGTACCGTTTCGCGCACGACCCATTCAGCAGATTGGTTACGACGCACCGCTCACCTGGTCTGAATGGCTGGTCGACGATCAACGCGAAGCGTCGGGTCGGCCCGACGTGATTGCATTCGCGTCCGACAGGCTGACGGCGCCGGTCAAGATTAGCGGCGAACCGCTTGTCAATCTGACCGCGTCGACGAGCGGGACCGATTCAGACTGGGTGGTCAAGCTGATCGATGTCTACCCGGATGAAGTCGCCGGCGATCCATCGATGGGCGGCTATCAACTCATGGTCGCCGCCGACATATTCAGAGGGCGATACCGCGACAGTCTGGAAACACCAAAGGCGATCGCTGCCGGAGAGCCTCTCCTCTACAAATTCGCACTGCCAACCGCCAATCATGTCTTCCTGCGCGGCCACCGAATCATGGTGCAGGTGCAATCGAGCTGGTTCCCTCTCTACGATCGCAATCCGCAAACCTTTGTTCCGAACATCTTCTGGGCAAAGCCGGCCGACTACAAGAAGGCGACTCAACGCATCTACCATTCGTCCGCGCATGCCAGCTTCATCGATCTTCCAGTGGTTAACTCACGATGAGCACCAATCCTTTTGACCGCCGGCAATTTCTGAAATCATCCCTCGGCTCGGCGACGATCCTGTCGTGGCGCCGGTCCCCACACAAGTCGGTCCGACAGGCGTCGCGCTCGCGAATCAAGTTCGGCGTCATCGGCCTCAACCATAGCCACATCACCGGGCAGGTGCAGACGGTGACTCGCGGCGGCGGCCAGCTCGTCTCCTTTTACGCCAAGGAGCCCGATCTGGCGGCGGCTTTCGCCAAGCGATTCCCGGACGCGAAGCCGGCCCGCAGCGAACAGGAAATCCTTGACGATCCGGCGATTCAGCTCATTGTCAGTGCCGCGATTCCAAACGAGCGGGCGCCGCTCGGGATCAAGGCGATGGAGCACGGCAAGGACTTCATGGTCGACAAACCGGCCGCCATCACTCTCGAGCAGCTGGCCGATGTACGACGCGTTCAAGCGCGCACGAAACGGATTTTCTCGGTGCTCATCGGACGACACGAAAACCGATCGATTAACAAAGCGGGTGACCTGATTCGGGCGGGCGCGATTGGGAAAGTGGTCCAGACCGCCGCGCTGGCCCCGCACAAAATGAACCCGGCAGCGCGGGCGCCGTGGTTTTTCAAGCGGCAGCAGTACGGCGGCATCCTCTGCGATCTGGCATCACACAACTTCGACGCATATCTGTTTCTCACCTCCACCACCCGCGCCGAGATCGTCGCTTCACAGGTTGGAAATACCCATCATCCGCAATACCCGGAACTCGAGGACTTCGGCGACGTGATGCTCAGCGGAGATGGAGGGGCGGGCTACATCCGTGTCGATTGGTTTACGCCGGCAGGGCTCACCACGTTTGGCGACGGCCGACTGACGATTATTGGAACCGATGGCTACATGGAGCTGAGGGAAAACGTCGACATCGAAGGTCGGCCCGGCGGCGATCATCTTTTTCTCGTCGATAACAAGGGTTCGAAACATATCGATTGCTCGGATGTGCCGCTCCCCTATGCGGAGCGGCTGGTCGATGATGTCGTGAATCGGACGACGACTGCCGAGTCGCCGGAGCGGATGTTTCTCGCGATGCAGCTTGGAATCGAAGCGCAGAACCGAGCGAAACGACTAGTCCTCTCGTAACACGACCATCGGTTCGACCAGCGTCGCGCGACGCGCCGGGATCCAGCACGCCACCCCGGCAACGATCAGGAGCAGCAGCGGCACGCCGCCGAATACGCTCGCATCGATCGTGTCCACCCCGACAACGTCGAGTGCGATGACGAAGGTCAGCAGCCACCCGGCCACGGTGCCGGCGATAACCACGCCAAGGTGCTCCGCCAAAAACTCGGCAACTACGCGACGTGCGCTGGCGCCGAGCGCCATTCGGACGCCAACTTCACGCGTGCGCAACGACACCGTGTAAGACACCACCGCGTAGATGCCCGAGGCGGCGAGCACCAGCAGCAGCGGACCGAGGATGGCGAACAATCGCGCCGGAACCCGCCGAAAAACGAGATTCGTCTCGACATGATCGACGAGCGTACGAACGTTGAAGAGCGGCAAATCGCGATCGAGATTGCGCACCACGCGACGGATGTCGGATGTTATCGAGGCTTCGGCCCCTGTTCGCGCCCGAACGTGGATCTCTCCGGACAACACCGGGCGATCGCGATAGGACAGATAGATCATCGGCGTTGGCGGCTCGCCGAAGGCGTTGTAGAGCGAATTGCGAGCGACACCAACAACGACGTAGGTTGTTCCCCGACTCTCCAAACGTCGGCCGACCACGGTTTCGACTCTGCCGCCGTCGAGATACCGCCGGGCGAACTCTTCGTTGACGATCGCCTGCGCGGGCGCGGCAACATCATCGAGCGCGGCGAAATCCGCACCGGTAACCAGCGGAATCTTCATCAGTGACAGATATCCGGGAGTCACGGTGTTGGTCACCGCTTCCTCGAGGGCTCCGTCCGTCCGGGCATGCCCTTCGAGCGTGAATGTTCGCGACGGCAGGCCGTGAATATCGAGTGGTACGGAGGACGACACGGCGGCAGCCTCGACCGATGACAGTGAATTCATGGCGGCCAGTAACCTCGACGCGAAGTTTCGAGCAAAGGCCGATCGATCGGGGCCAATCGGCCGGCCATTCAAATCGTACGCGGCAAGCAGCACTCCTTCGCGCCGAAAGCCCGTGTCGGTGCTGTGGGTGTCGGCGAAGCTGCGAAAAAAGAGGCCGGCCACGATCAGGACCCCCGCGGCAAGCGCCACTTCGACGGCCATCAGCACGTTTCGCGTCACGCTGCGGCCGGCAGACTGGCTTCCCGCGCGAAGAGCGGCATGCGGATCGAGTTGCGAGACCTGCACGGCGGGAGCCACCCCGGTCAGGATTCCACATGCGAGGCCGAGAACCACGGCGAAAGCCAATGCGGCCTGATCGACCTGAATCTGAAAACGGATCGGCAACCCGGTCAAAGGCAGCGCAATCAGCGTCGGGGTCCACCAGGCAGCGATTGCGAATCCGAGGAGGCCGCCGATCACCGAGAGCACGACATTCTCGGACAACATGAGGCGAACCGCTCGCCAGGGGGATGCACCAAGCGCCAGTCGCACACCCATTTCGCGTTGCCGGGCGCTCGCCCGAGCGAGCACGAGGTTTGCCGTGTTGCCGCACACCGCCAGCAGGAGCAGCAGCATCAACCCTTGGAGCACCGCGAGCGCCGCGGCAAACAACCGCTGCGGTCCCCGCGGAGCGTTCCAGAACGTCAGGAGATCTGCGCGCATGTTGCGGTTCGATTCCGGAAACTCTTTCGCCAGCTGCGCCATCGCGCGATCGAGTTCGAGCTGCGCGGAGGCCGCGGGCACATCTTCACGAAGCCATCCCAACGCGGCGTACCCTCGACTCGTGCGGTTGGTTATCGGCGGTGACCCGTCGAGCAGAACCGGACCCATGGTCGCGGGAACCCACAGATCGAAACTCAGGCCGAGCACCGATCCCTGGAACCGTTGCGGCGCGACGCCGATGACGATCAGCTCGCGGCCGTTGACCCGGATCGTCCGACCGACCACATCGCCAGTGCCTCCATACCGCGATTGCCAGAGCGAATACGAAATCACCGCCACCGGTTCCGTGCCCGGCCGGTCCGCTTCCTCCGGACGAACAAACCGTCCAAGCGCCGGACGCACGCCGAGCGCAGAAAAATAGTTGCCGGATACGAGCTGCCCATACGTCCGCTCGATTCGTCCAGGCTCTCCGATGTAGAAGGGAGCCATTCGAAAGGCGATCAGGTCAGGCAGCGAGGTCAATCGATCGTGGAGATCGCGATATTCCAACCAGGACATCCCTGGATAGGAATCGCGATCGGAACGCGGTTCGATGAGATGGAGTCGCCCGCTGTGTGCAACCCCAGGAAGCGGATGAATGATGGTGCCCTGCAGCCAGGAGAAAACGACCGTATTCACGCCAATGCCGACGCCAAGCGACAGCACGACGACGGCGGACAGGACCGGTGCCCGCACCATCATGCGAAGCGCGTGATGCAGATCACGAACCATCGCTGTGAATCAGCGGCCGTGGATCGACATCATCCAGCGGTGCAGCCCGCCCTGGTGACGCGCGCCAACGGCGAGGCCAGCAATGGCGATAGCGACAACGACAATGACAATGAGTGACTTCAGGCGCATCTGGATCTCCTGAATCGCTAATCACTGATCACTCATCGTGAATCCGTGAATCCCAATCGTGAATCCTCGAATCACTAGTCCTTGAATCCTTGAATCCCCCGAGAGCGATTCGATGATTCAGCGATTCAACGATCCAAGGATTCTAGGATTGGGGATTCACGGATTCACGATGAGTGATCAGTGATTAGCGATTCACATCACAATACCTCGCCAGCCCTGAACGGAGGCTGAACTGCTGGTTCATCGGTCGTTCAGCCGGAGATGCGCTATAACGGCGGCAGGAGATCGCACTGCGTGCATTGATCGCGGAAGACGAAGCGCATCTGTCGGAACAACTGGGTGCCGCCCTGACCGACGCCGGGTATGCCGTCGACTGCGCGGTCGACGGCGAGCGCGCCGAATTTCTCGGCCAGACGGAATCGTACGACGTCGTCGTTCTTGATCTCGGTTTGCCCAGGCTCGACGGCTTGACCGTGCTCAGGCGCTGGCGGGAAGCCGGGGTGACGGTCCCGGTCCTGGTTCTCACCGCCCGCGGCAGCTGGTACGAAAAGGTGCAGGGCATCGACGCCGGAGCCGACGATTACCTCTCCAAGCCGTTTCGCATGGAGGAGCTGCTCGCGCGCCTGCGTGGACTGATTCGCCGGTCGCGACACATGGGCTCGTCAGAAATGCGCTCGGGTTCGCTGGCCGTTGATTCGCGAACAGGTCGAGTGACGGTCGGCGGTCAGCCAGTCCGGCTGACCGCCCTCGAGTTCCGCGTGCTGTTGTACTTGATGCATCATCGCGGTCGCGCGGTCCCGCAAGGAGAACTCGCCGAGCACATCTATCCGATTGACGCAGAGCGCGACTCGAACACGATTGAGGTGTTCATCGCACGGCTGCGGCGCAAGCTCGGCGCCGGTGTCATCAATACGGTGCGCGGTTTCGGGTATCGCATCGAGGACGGACGGTGAGTTCGGTTCGCCGCAAGGTGCTCTATGGCGCGCTCTTGTGGACCTTTGGCATGCTCGCGGCCTTCAGTGTCGTCCTCACCTATCACCATCCGGTATTCGATGCCTTGCGGATCGTCCACGCCCATGCGCCGTTCATGGGGCTGCTGGCGATCGCCGGCATGGCGGCCGGAGCTGCCGTCGTGCGCCGCGCGCTCGCACCACTGAAGGACATCCGTCGAAATCTGTCCGCGGTGCGCAATGGATCGGAATTGCGTGTCGGCGGCAACTATCCGCTCGAAGTACAACCGCTCGTCGACGATCTCAACGCCCTGCTCGCGCATCTCGAGAACGTGGTGGCTCGTGCCGGGACGAAGGCGGGCGATCTCGCGCACGGACTCAAGACGCCCCTCGCCGTGTTGTCGAATGAAGCGGATCGACTTGCCGTGCACGGCGATCCCCAGCTCGCCGCGACGCTTGCCGAACAGGTCGGGATCATGCGCCGCTATGTCGACTATCACCTCGCGCACGCGCGTGCCGCGGCATCCGGTACGGCTCTGCACGCGCGGACGAGCGTGCGCCACCCGATCGACGGCCTCGTGCGCACGATGCATCAGCTTTATGCCGATCGACAGATTGCCATTGATATCGACATCGATTCCCGCCACGTGTTCAAAGGCCGACGCGAAGATCTCGTCGAAATGATCGGAAACTTGCTCGACAACGCGTGTAAATGGGCACGGAGTCGCGTGTCGATCACGTCATCGGTACGGGATACCAGGCTGATGATCGAGATCGACGATGACGGCCCCGGCCTGGATGCGGAGGCGAGTCAACTCGTTCTCCAACGTGGGGTACGCCGCGACGAACGAGTCCCGGGATCGGGCCTGGGGCTCGCAATCGTCCGGGATCTTGCCGATCTGTACCACGGCGCAATCTCACTGGGTCGCTCCGCGGCTGGCGGCGCGATCGCCCGGCTCGAGTTGCCGGGCGATATCGATAATTAGGGCCGGCGACGAAGATATAATCCGGTGGCGCCCCAGCGTGAGCGAGAGAGGCCACCGTGTTGATTCGCGTTCTCGCACCCTTGCTTGGATTGTTGCTGACGGCTCAGACGCCAGCGCCGCAAAGCCCTGCAACACCTGCCGTCCCGGATTTCTCGCAGGAAGCGTTCGTCATCGAGCAGTCGCGCAACGCATATCGATTCGAGGAAGACGGGACCGGCCGGCATGACACCTATCTGAGGGTCAAGGTTCAAAGCGAGGCCGGCGTGCAGTTCTGGGGGCAACTGTTACTCGGCTACAACGCCGCGACGGAAAAACTCGACATTCTGTTCGTCCGTGTTCACAAGGCGGACGGTAGTGTTGTCACGACGTCAGCCGACTCGGTCCAGGATCTCAGCGCGCCGGTTCAGCGCGAAGCACCGATGTACACGGATTTCCGACAGAAGCATGTCACCGTGCCATCGCTTCGTCCCGGCGAGACGCTTGAATTCAACACGATCACCACGATTCATACGCCGCTGGCAGCCGGCCACTTCTGGCTGGAATACAACTTTCAGGAGCGCGGCATCAATCTCGACGAACAGCTCGAGGTTAACGTCCCGTCGGCACGCGCCATTACCTTAAAGACGGCCGACAACCGGAAGCCCGCGCTCTCGGACGCAGACCGACGACGAGTCTATCGTTGGAAGAGTTCGCACACAGCGTCACCCAAGAAGGAGAAAGACGAAGCCACGGGCGACGCGGAAGACGGCGATCGCGTCGCCGCCGTTCGGCTCACGACCTTCCGGAGCTGGGACGAACTTGGCCGCTGGTACTCGTCAATCGAAGGCGGTGCACGCACGCCAACACCGGAGATTCAAAAGAAGGCGACAGAACTGACCGCCGGAAAAACCACGGCGCTCGAGAAATTGGAAGCGCTGTACGATTTCGTCGCCCCCAACTTCCGGTACGTCAGCATCTCGCTTGGCGCCGGCCGATACCAGCCGCGCCGTGCCGCAGACGTCCTGCGCGATCAGTACGGAGACTGCAAAGACAAGCACACGCTCCTCGCCTCGCTGATCGAGAGTGTCGGATTACCGGTCGCAACGGTCCTGATCAACTCCTCGCGGAAGATCGATCCCGATTTCCCCTCGCCGTCGCAATTCGATCATGCGATTACGCTCGCGTGGGCGGGACAGGACGCGGTGTGGCTCGATACGACCGCAGAGATCGCACCGTTCCGGCTGCTCATGCCGGGACTGCGAAAGAAACAGGCGTTGGTGGTCAGCACACGGGAGCCGGCACATCTCGCCGACACACCTGCTGATCCCCCTTTTCTCAACCAGCAGATTCAGGAGGTTGACGGCAAGTTGGGTGACCTGGGAAAGCTGACCGGCCGAGTGAAACTCACCGCACGAGGCGATGTCGAGCTGTTGCTACGAACCATTTTCCGGCGAACGCCGGCGGCCCGTTGGCAGGATGTGCTTCAAGGCATCAACGATTCCGCCGGGGTTGGCGGCGAGCTCAGTGACTGGAAAATCACCGACCCGGCGGCAACCAGGGAACCGTTCGTGATCGAGTATCACGTCGCCAAGGCCAACTTCATCGATTGGACCAAGAAGGAAGTTCAGCTCAAGCTGCCATTGTCGGACTTCGAGCTTCCGATTGCGACCGACGACAAAAAAGACGTTGAGCTCGGTTCTCCGATGCGAGTTCAGTACCGGCTGCGGCTGGAAATGGATGCTGGGTACGAGGCCCGCTCGCCGCTCGCCGTTTCGATCAAGCGCGACTATGCGGATTACGAGGCCGTGTACGGGCTGAAGGAACGTGTCTTCACGGCTGAACGCACGTTTGCGTCGCGACTTCGTACGATCCCCGCGGATCGCGGCGGTGACTACAATGCGTTTCGCCGTGTCGTCGTCGCTGATGATGCGCAGGCGCTCGCCCTGACCCTGCCGGCCTCCGCGGGGAATGCAGCAGTCACTGATCTGAAAGCATCGGATTTGTACCAAAGCGGCTACGAGGCGCTTCGCGCCGGTAATTACGACCAGGCGGTCACGCTCTTGAAGCGGGTCGTCGAGCTCGAACCCAAGAGCAAGACCGCGTGGATCAATCTGGGCTCCGCTTACGTCGCTCTCCGTCAGTACGATCCAGCGATCGCCGCATTCAACAAACAACTCGAAGTCAATCCGTACGATGAGTACGCACATAACCATCTGGGCCGCGTCTATACACTTCAGCGCCGTTACGATGAAGCGGAATCGGCGTTCCGCAAACAGATCGAGCTAAACCCGCTCGACAAGTACGCTGCCGGCGCACTCGGGAACCTCTATATCGAGGCGAAGCGATACGCTGAAGCGGTTCCGCAACTAGAGAAAGCGATCTCGCTGACACCTGACCAGGCCTCGCTGCATATCGATCTCGGCACCGCCCACCTGAACCTGGGGAACTCGGAACGTGCGATGGTCGCATTCGCGCGAGCCGCGGAGCTGGCTCCCACACCGCTGACGTGGAACAACGTCGCGTACCAGCTGGCGCTGAAAGGGGCCTACCTCGATCGCGCGCAGCAATACGCCGAGTCGGCACTCTCGGCCGTCGCCGCCGATTCGCGGAATTTCAGCATCGGCCATGTGACGGCGCGCGAGCTGGCGATTACCGAATCAATCGGTTCGTATCTCGATACGCTGGGTTGGGTGGCATTCGCGAAAAACGATTTCGCGTCTGCCGAGACGCTGATTTCGGCGGCGTGGTGGATCACCGAACACGCCGAAGTCGGGGATCATCTCGGTCAGATCGCCGATCGTCGCGGCAACAGGGACGAGGCAACGCGCTGGTATGCGTTTGCCCTCAACGGAGACCGCCCTGAAGCTGCGACACGGGATCGCCTGGGGGCCGCGGCTGGAAAGAACGTGAACATCGACGAGCTCGTCCGGAAGTACAGGGCAGAGCTGTCGCGCACTCGGTCGATCGGCATCAAAGGAACCCCGGCGATTTCGGGGAAGGCAGATTTTTTCCTGCTCGTGGGTGGTGACGGCAAAGTCGAAGATGCCGAATTCACCAGCGGGGACGAGACCCTCAAGCCGTTGTCGGCGACGTTGAAAACCGTCCAGTTTCAAAACATTAGTTCCGCCAGCCAGCCGCTCAAGGTGCTCCGCCGGGGAACGGTGGTCTGTAACCCCGCGTGTGCCATCACGTTGGTCCCGGCCTCCGAGGCCAGACCCGGTCGGTAGGCGGTAATGGTCTGCGGCCATCGGCCGAAACCTGCCAACTCGGCGGCCGTTTCGGCGAATCGGGTGTCGAAGAAGGTGCGTGTCAGGCGGCAAAAACCCGTGCATTTCTTGACACTCTTACAATGCGCGTAGTACGCTGCCCGGTCTATTTCTTGTAAACCGTAGGGCCTGGCAGGCGCTTCGGGCGGTTGAACGTCAGGCCAACGGCGGGGGCTCAGACGGACCCGCCGGCGCAGTCGGACTTGGAGGAGCGGCGATGCTGCAGATCGACCAACGGGTCGTCAGTGGGGTGACGATTCTGGATCTCAAGGGGAAGATTACGCTCGGAGAGGGCGACGAGCTTCTGAAGAAAGAGATCGATTCGCTCATCCAGAAGGACCAAAAGAAGCTGCTGCTCAACCTCGAAGGCGTGCCCTACATCGATAGCGCGGGCCTGGGTGAAATCGTCCGCACGTATACTACGGTGAGCCGTCAAGGGGGGAAGCTGAAGCTGCTGAACCTCACCAAGCGCATTCAGGATCTGCTCGCCATTACGAAGCTGTTGACCGTGTTCGAGACCTATGAGTCCGAGCCGGATGCCGTCAAAAGTTTCGGCAGTTAGCCAGGCCGCGTACATACCCGCCGCGCTGTAGATGGCGCGACACAGTATTCCGGACATCATCGATCAGGCCGAGCCGCGCCAGGGAGAAGTCCGTACCGACGCGCGGCCGGTCGCCTGGAACGTGATCCGCTCGCTGCGCCCCGAGCAGTGGACGAAGAATCTCATCATCTTCGGCGGTCTGCTGTTCGGTCAGCGGCTATTCGATTTCCGTTCCGTCGTGCTCGCAACCGCCGGCTTCGCGGTGTTCTGCGCGCTGTCGGGGGTCGTCTACCTGTTGAACGACGTCGCGGATCGCGACGCCGATCGCCGTCATCCACTGAAACGGCGCCGGCCGATTGCATCTGGCGAGCTCGCGACCTCAACCGCGCTCGTCGCCGCCGGGATCATCGGCATTGCCGCCCTGGCCGTTTCGTTCGCACTGCACACGGAATTCGGATTCCTCGCGACGGCCTATGTCGCGTTGCTGGCGTTCTATTCGGGGCCACTCAAGCACGTCGTCATTGTCGACGTGCTGACCATTGCCATCGGCTTTGTGCTACGTGCCGCGGCGGGGGCCGCCGTGATCGACGTACCAATCAGCAACTGGCTGCTCTTCATCACGATCCTCGGGGCCCTGTTTCTGGCGCTGAGCAAACGTCGTCATGAACTCGTGCTGCTGGCAGACGATGCGACGAGCCATCGGCCCATCCTGCAGGAATATACGCCGTATCTGCTGGATCAGATGATTTCCGTGGTCACTGCCTCGACGCTCGTCGCCTACGCGTTTTACACGGTGAATCCGGAAACGGTTGAAAAGTTTCACACGACGCGGCTCGCACTGACGCTGCCGTTCCTGCTCTACGGAATCTTCCGCTACCTGTATCTGGTTCACCAGAAAGAAGGTGGCGGCAGCCCGGCGGCGATGCTGCTCAACGATCGCCCCCTGCTCGTCTGCGTCGCGCTGTGGGCGCTCGCAGTCGCGTTGATCATTTACGGACCGATAAAGTGAAGTGATGCCCAAAGCTAAGGTTGCCATTCTCCGAACGTCGCCAGGCACGGTGCTGCGCGACTATCACACTCTGTTGAATCTTGCGGGTTATCAGGACGTCATTGCCCGCGATGCCGATACTGCGCTCAAGGTCAATATTTCGTGGCACTTCTTCTTTCCCGGCAGCTCGACAACGCCATGGCAGCTCGAAGGCGTGATCCGGGCGATGAAACAGGACGGTTACGATCCGTCGCTCATTCATGCCTGCCACAACCGCACCGTCGTCATCGACGCCCACCTCGGTGAGCGTGAAAACAAGCAGATCAATGTCGTCCAGGCGCATGGGCTGCGCAACATCCACATCTATGAAACCGAAGAGTGGATCAACATCCGCGAGGCTGTTGGCGACCTGACGAAGAAGTTCACGTGCCTGAACGAGGTCTACCCGAAGGGCTTCATGATCCCGAAGCGGTTCATCGGGGAGAACATCATTCACCTTCCCACGGTGAAGACGCACGTCTTCACCACGACGACCGGGGCGATGAAGAACGCGTTCGGGGGACTCCTGAACGAGCATCGCCACTGGACCCACCCGGTGATTCACGAGACGCTCGTGGATCTGTTGATGATCCAGAAGAAGATCCACCGCGGTGTGTTTGCCGTGATGGATGGCACGTTCGCCGGCGACGGCCCTGGGCCGCGCTGCATGATGCCGTATGCGAAGAACGTGATTCTTGCGAGCGCCGATCAGACCGCCATCGACGCGGTGGCGGCAAAGTTGATGGGCTTCGATCCAATGTCGATCAAGTTCATCCGGATGGCGCACGATCTCGGCCTCGGCTGCGGCGATCCACGGGAGATCGAGATTGTCGGGGACACATCAGCCGCGGCAGAAGACTGGCATTTCGTCGGACCGTTCAAGAAGATGACGTTTGCGTCCCGGATGCAGCACAAGATCTACTGGGGACCGATGAAAAAGCCGATCGAATGGTCGCTGAAGACGGTGCTTGCGCCGTGGGCGTATATCGCGAGCGTCATCTATCACGACAGCTTCTGGTACCCGTATAACGCCAAACGCATGATGCGCGACGTGCTGGACACCCCGTGGGGACGGTTGTTCCGCAACTGGGAGACCGCGGCAGCAAATGCCGATGGCTACCCCGATGTTGGAGCTGGCGGCGGCGAGATCACGTTGACCGGCGGCCGAGCGCTCGCGCGATCACTCGGCATTCTCGGCACCTGCATCGTCCAGGCACCGGAATTCGTTCACAAGAAAGGCGCGGGAGCGCGCGACTAATGACTGATTTCTCCATCCGCTCCGACAACGTCGACGTCGAGCAGATCATGCGCCAGATCAGGGCGCGCATTCGCGAGAAGCGGGGCGTCGACTATACCGAGGAGGAAATCCGAGAGCTGGCCAACGTCAAGCTCGAGAAGTTCCTCGATCCGCGTGGTGTTCGATCCGATCTGCTCGAGCAGTTCCGCCGCAAGCGAGAGGCGTCACTGCCGCCGAATTTCAAGTTCGAGGACACGACGCTCTTCGAAACGCATCGGGGATTGCTGGCGTTCATCCGCCGGCTGCTGAGACCCGTGCTGAAGCTGTTCTTCAATCCCAATCCATTGATTGACGCACTGCACATTCAATCAAAACTGAATGCACAACAGGCGGCGCTGGAGCCGCTGTACTACGAAGTCATCCACAATCTCGTGTTGGAGACTACACGACTCGGCATCGACGTCAAGAACTTGAAGATGCGGGTCGAGTCGATGTCGAGCCGCCTGGATTTCGATGAGCGCCGAGCACGCGCCCTCGAAGGGGTCGTCCAGTATCGTCCAGGCGCCGTTCCGCCACTTCAGCCACCAAGCGGCGGAGGGGATTCCCGTGCGCCGGAGTCCCCCGAGCAGTCGGAGCGCAGGAACCGGCGCAGACGCCGGCGCGGACGCCGGAGGCCTGAGGAGCGAACGGGTGGCAGGAGTGGTCAGGGTGCCCAGGGTGCCCAGGGTGCCTTGGGTGCCCAGGGCGCCCAGGGTGCCTTGGGTGCTGGCGGCACGCCGATGTCGGAAGGCGGAGAGGCGGAGCCGGTTGGTGAGCAGTCCGACGACCGCGACGACCGGGGTCTGACCCCTGTACACCGCGACACGGACGGGGAACCCTCAGAGTCGTGAAGCTCGCGGTTGCGGTCCAGCGCTACGGCGCGGATATCAACGGCGGCGCTGAATTGCATGCGCGATACATCGCCGAACGCCTGGCCCGTCACGCCGAGGTCGAGGTGGTCACGACCTGTGCGCGCGATTACGTGACGTGGAGGAACGAACGGCCTGAGGGCGTCGACCAGGTCAATGGCATCCCGGTGCGCCGGTTCCCGGTGACCCACGAACGCGACCCGAATCATTTCGGCCGACAATCGCGACGGGTGTTCGACCAGCCCCACTCGATCGCGGATGAAATCGCCTGGCTCGAGAGCGAGGGGCCCGCAAGTCCGGCGATGATCGATTACCTCGAACGATCGGCGTCGAAGCTCGATTTCATTCTTCTTTTCAGCTACCGCTACTACCACGCGTGGCACGGCGCGCGGCGGGTTCCGGCGAAGGCACTACTGGTGCCGACGGCAGAACGCGATCCCGCAATCGGTCTTGGGATCTTTGGCGCGACGTTTCGTAGCGTGCGCGCGGTCATGTACAACTCGCACGAAGAGCGGGCGATGATCCAGGCGGCAACGCGCAACGAAGAGGTGCCTGGCGTGGTCGTCGGCATCGGATCGGAGATCCCGGCCCGCACTGACGGCGAACGATTTCGGCGTAAGCACAACGTGCGAAAGCCGTTCGCCATCTACGTCGGGCGCATCGACGAGAACAAAGGCTGCAAGGAGCTCTTCGATTTCTTTCTGCGCTACGCCAACACGTTCCCTCGGGGCCTCGATCTGGTCCTGATCGGCAGCGCGATCATGCCGATCCCACAGCATCCGCGCATTCATCATCTGGGCTTCCTGCCTGATGAAGACAAGTTCGACGCAATTGCCGCCTCGGACCTGTTGATCATGCCGTCGTATTTCGAGAGCCTATCGATGGTTGCGCTCGAAGCGTGGGCGCTTGGCCGGCCGGTGCTCGCCAATGGCCGATGCGATGTGTTGAAGGGGCAATGTATCCGCAGCGCCGCCGGGCTGTATTACGAGCGCTACGAGGAGTTCGCAGAAACGCTGTATGCGCTCGAGTCAAACGGTCCGCTGCACGCGCGGCTCGGCCGAAACGGCCGCGATTACTTCACCCAGCACTACACCTGGCCGGTGATCGAGCGCAAGTATCTCGATATGTTTGACCAATTGAAGCGCGAAGACGCGTCCGGCGCGCGCCGGCCGGTCGAGTCGCTTGGCGGATGGTTGGCTCGACGACAGCGTCACCAGCGCCCGGCAGCCGAAGTGCTCACGACGATTCCGTCCAACGCAGTCGTCCCAGGCAGCGGGGCAGCGGAGAACCTCTCCAGATCGGCATGAACGCTGCGCAGCCATCCCGTCCTCGGGTCCATCAGGTCCTCGCGACACTGGGGTACGGTGACGCCATCGGACACGAAGTGCTCGGGATTCAGCGTGTGCTGCGCCGTGCGGGATACCAATCCGAGATCTTCGTCGAGACCGCCGATCCGAGACTCGAGTCATTCACCATCGACTATCGTGATCTCGTCGGCGCCGTCGGTCCATCCGATGTTCTGATTCATCACTTCTCGATCGGCTCGCGCGCGTCGCGGACGGCCTACGCACTGCCAGGGCGGATGGTGCTCATCTACCACAACATCACGCCCCCGTCGTACTTCATCGGGATTCACAAGGATCTCGTCAAACTCTGCTTTCATGGACGCCGCGAGCTGACGGCATACATCGATCGCTGTGAGCTGGCACTCGGGGACTCGGAATACAACCGTCAGGAGCTCAGCGACCTCGGCTATCCCCGGACCGCTGTCCTCCCTGTCGTTCCCGATTTCAGTCACCTCGATGGCGACCCCGATCGCAGACTTGCGGACCTCGACGACGAGTGGACTAACGTCCTGTTTGTCGGGCGCGTGATCCCGAACAAGAAGTTCGAGGATGTGATCCGCGCCTTCCACGCCTACCGAACGCGTCACAACCTGAGATCGCGGCTGCTGCTCGTCGGCTCCTACAGTGGCTTCGAGAGATACCTGGCGATGCTGCAGGCGCTCATCGCGAGGCTCGGCACCCCCGACGTGCACTTCCTCGGCCACGTCTCCAACGAGGAGCTGACGGCGCTGTACGACGTGGCTGACCTGTTTCTGTGTGCCAGCGAACACGAGGGATTCTGTGTGCCGATTATGGAGGCCTTCTACAAGCGGGTGCCGGTGCTCGCCTACGCTGCGACTGCCGTTCCGGCCACGATGGACGGCGGCGGCGTTCTCTACGACACCAAGGATCCGTTGGAGATCGCGCGGTTGATGGACGCCATGCTCGATCCGCTTATCGAGGAAGCGGTCCTGCAATCGCAGGACGCCTCGCTTCAGCGTCTCCGCGCCCGCGATTTCGAGGGAACGCTTCTACGGTACGTTGACCAGGCGCTGGCGACGCCACCTCGCGAACCACCAGAAGTCGCGTGGGATTTCTGGTATCAGTTCGATCAGTTCGACCGATTCGAGGAGCTCCGCCAGTTTCGGCCGGCGTTGTATAAGGCGCTGCCGACCGATCCGCGACTGGCGACCGGCGATTGCCGATCGGCGAACGACGACGAAACTGCGGCAAAAACGCCCACAAACCAGCCGCTAGCCGCCAGCCGCCGGCCGCCGTCATGATCATCAACCAGTGGGTCCCTGCGGCTCACCAGGGTGACGCCATCGGTGACAGCGCGCGCCGGGTACGCGGCATGTTGCGTGCTGGAGGGCACACCTCAGATCTGTTCGCACTGACGATGGATGATGCGCTTCGCGGAGATGTGCGCCCGTTCAGCGATCCGGATGCGCACCGTGGCGACATCACGATCTTTCATTTCGCGCTCCCCTCGCCGATGACGCAGGCGTTCACAACGCTCGGCGGCACTCGCGTTCTGCAGTATCACAACATCACTCCCGCGGCGTTCTTCGCTCCCTACGATCCCGGCCTGTTTCGACTGGCCGCGATCGGACGCCAGGAGCTGCAATCGCTGGTCGGGCACGTTGATCTTGCCCTCGGCGACTCCGAGTTCAATCGGCAGGAGCTGGAGGACCTTGGATTCGAGCCGACCGGCGTGATGCCGATTGCGGTCAACACTGAACGGATAACGTCAGCACCGCGGCGCCCCGCTCTCGAGAAGATTCTCGGCGATGGCCTCATCAACATCCTGTTTGTCGGACGCATCGTCCCGAACAAACGGATCGAGGATCACATCCGGCTGGCGGAGGCCTACAAGCGCTACATCGATAATTACTATCGCTTTATCTTCGTCGGCCGCTATGACGGCCTGCCGCGATATCACGCCCGGGTGCAGGCGTTAATCGCGGAATTCCAGATGTTGCCCGATCGCTTCTGGTTTACCGGCCCGGTTCCCGACGAGGATCTCGCCGCGTTTTATCGCTGGGCAGATGCTTACGTCTCGCTCAGCGAGCACGAGGGATTCTGTGTACCGCTGGTCGAAGCCATGGCGGCCGACGTGCCGGTGCTCGCCTACGCCGCCGGGGCGGTACCGGAGACACTGGGCGGTGCAGGAATGCTCTTCAAACCGAAGGATCTGGAACTAGCTGCCGAAATGCTGGGGATGCTCGTATACGATCGACCGGTGCGGGATCGGGTAATTGAAGGACAGCGGCGGCGGCTCGCTGATTTTTCACCCGCGCAAATCGAGAGCCGGCTCATGGAGATCGTGGCAACTTTGCGCTGAAGTTGCTGCTGATTTGAGGATCGATTGAAGATTGCGTTTATCGTCCAGCGTTACGGCACGGAGATCCTCGGTGGATCCGAATATCACTGCCGGCTCATTGCCGAACGCGTGGCGTCCAAGCATCACGTCGAGGTGTTGACGACGTGTGCTCAGGACTACATCACCTGGAAAAACGAGTATCCCGAAGGATCGGATCGGGTGCGCGGGGTCACGGTCCGACGCTTCGCCAATGCCCATCCGCGCGATATCCACGCCTTCAATCGCTACTCGGAATGGATATTCAACAATTCGCACACGCGCGAAGACGAAATCGAGTGGCTCAAGCAGCAGGGTCCATGGTGTCCACCACTGCTCGAGTACATCGATCGTAATCAACATCAGTACGATGTCCTGATCTTCTTCACTTACCTCTACGCTCCAACCGTGATGGGCGCCAGGATCGCGCCTCACAAGAGTATCCTCGTGCCAACGGCGCACGACGAGCCGGCCATTCACCTCGACATCTATAAGGAGCTGTTCAGCCTTCCGGCCGGGCTCGCCTACAACACCGATGTCGAGCGGCGATTCCTGACGACGCACTTCTCGATTCGGGCCATCGAAGAAGAGACGGTCGGCTGCGGCGTCGATTTGCCGCACGCACAGCCTTACCCCCGCGAACACACCTCACCGCGGCATGGTGAATCGGAAGACTCAGACGATCACGCGAGCGTCGATGATTCGTCCCCCACGTTTCGTCCCCATCTCGCGCATCGCGGATCGATGTTCCGGCGGCGTCATCGGCTCCACGGACCGATCGCTTTGTACGGGGGACGGATCGATCCGGGCAAAGGCTGCGAGGAGCTGATCGAATATTTCAGCAGTTACGTGCAGGACGGAGGGGACGCCTCACTGGTGCTGATGGGCGTCAAGCTGATGCCACTGCCTGAGGAACCGTTCATCCGTTTCGCAGGCTATCTTCCCGACCAGGAACGGGTGCAGGCGCTCGAGGCCGCCACGGTCGTCGTCGTTCCGTCTCCGTACGAGAGCCTGTCGCTCCTCGCACTTGAATCATTCGCCGTCGGTACGCCGATTCTGGCTAACGCACGCAGCGAAGTGCTGGTCGAGCATTGCCGCAAGAGCAACGCCGGTTTGTACTACGCCGATCGCGATGAGTTCGTTGAGGCACTGAAGACGTTGATGGCCGAGCCCCGGCTCCGCGCCCGAATGGGCCACAACGGCCGCGATTACGTGAGAACCAATTACCGGTGGGACGTGATCCTGGCGAAGTACGAACGGATGTTCGCCAGGTTGCGAACCACGACACCGCAGCGACGATCGACCGGTTAGCGGCTTAATCCCGGTTGATCGCGCCGACCTCGTCCCCCTCGTCGATGTCTTCGACATCGGGAAGATCGGCACCGGGACGACTGGCCAGCGTGCCGCGTTTGCGTCGCGGACGGATGTCGTAGCGTTTGATCATCTCGTTGAGTGTCGTCGCCTTGATGTGGAGCAGCTCGGCGGCGCGCTTCTGCACTCCGCCCGCGGCTTCGAGCGTCGACTCGATCAGGCGCTTCTCGAAATCGGTAATGACTTCCTTCAACGAGATGCCTTCGGGCGGGACGACGAACTGTGGCATCTGGAAACGCTTGCTGCTGCGCACGTGATCGGGAACCAGATCGGCATCGATTCTCGCGCCGGTTGACAGCACCACGGCACGCTCGATCACGTTCTCCAGCTCACGCACGTTTCCCGGCCAATCGTATTCCTGGAGCAGATCGAGGGCATCGGCCGTGAGGTCGAGGTGGGTCTTGTTGTTCTCCTCGCCGTACTTTTCGAGGAAATGCTGTACCAGGAGCGGAATATCGTCCTTGCGTTCGCGCAGCGCAGGGAGCTGCACGGTAATCACGTGCAGGCGGTAGTACAGATCCTCCCGGAACTTCCCTTCCTCCATCATCCGTTGCAGGTCGACATTGGTCGCGGCGATGATCCGGACGTCGACTTTAATCGTTTCGACGCCGCCGAGGCGCATGAACTCGCGCTCCTGGATGACGCGCAGCAGCTTGGCCTGAGTCTCGAGCGGGATGTTGCCGATCTCATCGAAGAAGATCGTGCCTTTGTCGGCGAGCTCGAACAGTCCCTTCTTGGGATAGACGGCGCCGGTGAACGCGCCTTTGACATGGCCGAACAGGTTCGACTCGAGCAAATCCGGCGGCAGGTTCCCTGAATTGACGGTGATGAAGGCGCGGTCGGCGCGCGACGAATTCTGATGCAGCGCCCGCGCCACCAGTTCCTTGCCCGTCCCGCTCTCGCCATTGATCAGGATCGTCGTCCGGCTCGGTGCCGCCTGGATGATGAGATCGAACACCTGCCGCATGCGCGAGCTGCGGCCAATGATCGCGCCAAACCGATTGGCGCGCGCCTGCAGGTTCTGCTTGAGGGCACGGTTTTCGGCCACCAGCCGCCGCTGTGCCAGCGCGTTGCGCAGCACCACCAGGACCTCGTCGTTCTTGAACGGCTTGGTGATGTAGTCGTAGGCGCCACGCTTCATCGCGGCGATGGCGTTCTCCACCGACGCAAACGCCGTGATCATCAGCACCGGCAGGTCGTCGTCGATCTTCTTGAGCTCGTCGAGTGCGGAGATGCCGTCCATGCCCGGCATCATCATGTCGACGATGGCGGCATCGAACGGCACCGAACGGGCATGCTCCAGTCCTTCCGCGGCGCTCGCCGCGAGCCGGACCTCATATCCCTCTCGGGTGAGCAGCGTTTCGAGGATCTCTCGCATGATCTCCTCGTCGTCGATGACGAGGATCGAGCCCGGCCGCGTCGCGGCCTGCGAAAGGTCTGGAACGGAAGACCGCGGCATCATCATGCCTGCCTGTGAGTGGCCGCCGAGGCCATAGATTTGGTCGACACCATCGGGAGCGCCAGCGTGAAGCGCGTGCCCTGCCCAATCGCGCTGTCGCAGGTGATCGTGCCGCCGTGTTCCTGGACGATCCCGTAGGTGATCGACAGGCCCAGGCCGGTGCCTTTGCCGAGTTCCTTCGTGGTAAAGAATGGATCGTAGATCCGCGAAAGCTGCTCGGGCGGAATTCCCGAGCCGGTATCCGCGACCTCGACGATCGCCCCGGCTTCGTCCTCGCGCGTCGCGATCGTCAACCATCCGCCACGTGGCATCGCATCGCGAGCGTTGAGGCAAAGATTGAGGAACACTTGCTGCAGCTTGTACTCAACGCCCTGCACGAGTAACGGCGATGGGTTCAGTTCCTTACGCACCTGAATGCGGCCATTACGCAGCTGGTGTTCGAGCAACACGAGGACGTCGTTGATGACGACGTTCACATCAACCGCGGCGCTATCGGTCTGCGCCGGCCGGGCGAGATTCAGCAGACCGTTCACGATCTTTGCGGCCCGGAATGTCTGGCGTTCGATCTTCTCGAGCACCTTGGTCTTCGGATCGTCGGGCTCGGCTCCCTGCAACAACATCTGGGTAAAGCTGGAAATGCCCGTCAGCGGCGTATTCACCTCGTGCGCCACGCCTGCCGCAAGCAGACCGATCGATGCCATCTTCTCGGAGATCTGCAACTGCTCTTCGAGCTGCACCCGGGCCGAAATGTCCTCGATGATCACGATCGTTCCGGCAGTAGCGCCGTCTGAATCACGCAGCGGCGTTGTGGCAAGGTTGACGAGCAGCCGTCGGGCCGGTTCCTGTCTCGTCGTGAGCGGCACCCGATAGAACGCGGCCCCCTCTGGCGACTCGCGGCGCGCCGATCGAAGCACTTCAAGAAAACCAGGCTCAAAGATCTCGTCCAGACGACGGGAGACCGCCCCTTCGTGCCGAATGCCGTACAACTCTTCAAGTCGCCTGTTCCAGCGGACGATGCGATCGTCGCGGTTGACAACGGCGAGACCGTCGTTCAGCGACTCCAGGATATTCTCGCTGAACTCCCGCATCCGTTCGACCTCGTCCGCCTTGTTGCGGAGCTGTCGATACAGGCGGCCGTTTTCCAGCGCCGTCGCCGCCTGCGCCGCGACCGCTGCGAGAAGCGCCATGTCCTCGCTGCTCAGCGGTTCATTGCTCGCCTTGCGGCCGAGTGCCATGACCGCAATGGTTCCTTCTTTCGAGACGCAGGGAACGAAGTAATGGATCCCCGCCTCGCGCCAGAAATCGATTTCCCCCGCGTCGACTCGACGCTGAGTCAACGGATCGTCGAGCGAGAGCGTATGTCCGGCAATCAAGCGAGCTCCGGCCTGGGATCCCCGGGGAAGTAGAGCCGGCGCTCCTGCAAATCCGATATGAGCGATCGTGATGAACTCTCCCTCTCTGCCCGTCGCCGCCGGTGCGAGCATGAGAGCCATCCGGTCGACGACCAGCGTCTCCATGACCCGATGGACCAGCCGCTCGCTGAGCCGCTGCAAGTCGAGATCGCTGTTGAGATCGCGAGCGAAGGTCACCAGTGCGCGGCGGTAATCGTAACGATCGCGGTAGTACATGCGATCGAGTCCGGCCTGGATCGCGTTCTTCACGGGGCGCGAAAGCAGAACGACGACGAGTGTGGCGAGCAGCGCAATAATGAAGTTGGGCTTGTTGTCGCTGCCGCCCAGAAACGCCATCGCCAGCTTCAGGAGAATCGCGTATATCGCGGCGATTGCCGCAATCGCCGCGGCGTAGACCAGCGCACGCTTGATGATGACTTCGACGTCCATCAAGCGGTAACGAACAATGGCGGACGCAAACGCGAGCGGAACGACTCCGAGCAGCACCGCCGTGGCGTCGGCACCGCGAAACGGAGTGAATCCAAGCGCAAAGGGAATCGCGTAGCCCAGCACGAACGGCACGGCCCCGAACGCGGTGCCTCCCACAATCCATCGCAGCTGGCGACGCGCGGTAACCGAGCGCGCACGTCCGAGCGCACGGATCATGATCCCGAGGCCGACGATCAAGCCGACGGCAAGACAGATCAGCTCACCGCGCTCAACAAGCGTCACCACATTCGAGAACACCGTTCCCTGCTGGTGCACGCGCATCAACATCGACACGCGGGCGGCAAACAGCAGGAGAGCCGGCAAATACAGCAGAGGTAATGCCGTTCGTCCGGCGTCCGAGTGTGCCCAACTGTCGGGACGTTCGGGAAACACGAGTGCGAAGTGAACGATGAGGGGCGCCAGGAGCAGCGTCGAGACGACATCCGCCCAATAGACGATCCAGTCGAGCGTGTCGAGACGGCCGCTGAACGAGAAGGCGAGCATCCCGAAAAATGCGACGGTCAACCAGAAGAAGTGCAGCGTGGCTTGATTGTCCGGCCGCCGAAACCGCACGCCGGCGCCGACCAGCAGCGCAAAAATGCCGACCGGTGCGAGCATGAAGTAAAGCGCGCGCGCCCCGGACGGAATCGGCGCCAGCGGCAGGCGCAGCGTCTCCCGCGTCTTCGTCCTGATCAGCGTGTAAGTGAGGGCATCGCTGTCGGCCGCTCGATGCAGCCGCGCGACAACGTCGGCTTCGGTGTCGATAGGCTGCCGATCGATTTCCGCAAGGATGTCGCCGGCGCGAATGCCCGCGCGCGCCCCGGGCGACTCAGGTGCGACCTCCAAAGCGACGACGCCGTCAGGGGTGGCCCTCCAGAGGACGCCGTCCTCGGGCTCGCTCCAGGTCGCGCGAACGTACATGTTCGCCGCCGCAAGGCACAGCAACAGGACGACGACAGCCAGCTGAGCTGTCAATCGAACGAGTGCACGGCCGCGGCTCCCAATATTCAACAGATACTCCGTCGTCGTAGGCGTCAACTGCGCACGGACTCGTGGCGGGGCTTCACGTAGCAATCCCCGTTCCCCGAGTTCCTGTAGCCTCATGGTCGTAAGTAACTGATTTGCTTTAGTTTCTGGCTTCGCGCCTGGTCGACTGCGGATCCCCTTCCAACCACGTGGACGTGGCCGCCAAAAACTTGGATCGCCGTTTTGAGGACAAAAAAATGGTCCGCCGCCGCTAAGGCCATGGCCGGACGCGCCATAGGCTCCACGAGCGAGAGCGGGCCGCTTCAAGTGGCGCGGTATAGCGCGCCGACGGAAAACGAGAAGTCAGAACCGAACGAGGAAACCGCCGACCACGCGCTTCGGCGGGCGAACGACAAGGAGTTCGTCGTATACCGACGCCGGGTCAGTCGGATCGCGAAACAGGTTGCGCACACCAACCAGGACTTCCCACTTCGTGCTTCCGAGACCAAATGGAAGCGCCTGATTGATCTGAACGTCGAACCGGGCGTCGAGTCCTGTGTCCGATAGCAGGTCGCTGCGCCGCGCGTATCCCGTATTCAGTTTGTAGAGCACGAACACGCGCGTGGCGGTCTCCGGAATCGCCGTCTGGATCGACGTCGTGAGATCGTGCATGTCTTCGTCCTGCGCCCGCGTCAGCCGCGCAAGCCATGGACGCGCCTCGGTGATCTCGCCGAATGAATTCCATCGACCGTGCATGAGCGAGTAGTCCACCGAGCCGCTCACGCGTTTCGACACGTTAGAACTCAGACGAACTCCCCACCCATCGACGTCGACCGAGCCGGCGCCGGCGACGTAGTAATGTCCGACCGATCGAGTGCCGTCCGGTGCGCGCATTCCGAAGATGGTCATCGACTGGTTGTCGACGCCCTGGAAGAATCGGCGCACGCCAAACGCATACGGACCAAAATCGTGCTCGACCATGAGGTCGAGATCTCGCGCGCGCTCGACGCGGAAACTGTCGCCGCTCAACGGCGAGAAGGTCCGCTCCGGTGGCAGCCACGGTCCGGCAACCGCCGGCGTGAGAAATTCCTCCGCGCCCGGTGCGATCATTCGTTGCGCGAGCACGGCGCTCACGCGAAACGCCTTGGTCGGTTCGAGCGAGAAGCCCAGGCGAGGACTAAACAATGCCGGTTGGACGAGGTAGTCGTACCGCGCGTAGCGTCCCCCGTACTCGACCGACACACCCGGTCCGACAGTCCACCGATCGAGACCGTAGATTTCGCCGACGTTGCGTTTGCCGTCGCTGACTGCGGCGAGCGCGAGCGGATTGCCGCCCTGATACTCCTGAGTGCTGTACGACCACGCAAGATCGTAGCTATGACTGCCTTCACGCTTCGAAAGGAATGACCCGGCGACGATCCACGACGACAGGTCCCCCTGACTCATGGCCGCGCGCATATTCCAGTCGCCAGCGCCGGTAGGCGCGCCAATCGCCATGTACGCGACGCCGCGCGGTAGCGTGTCGCCAGAAAACAGATGACCGGGAGCGAACGCACTGGTCGTCAGGAAGTTGACCTCGCCGCTGAATGGCAGGTCAGCGAAGAACGATGCGACCGCGGTACTCGCTGATTGCCCCATGTGCCCGAAGAACGAACCCTCGGGCGCGATGCTGTCGTCGCTGGTCTCGACGACGACAATGCTTGACGCATCCTTGAGGATGCTGCGCGACAAGTGTCGCAGCCGCCACGCCGTGTCGGTGTGTGAGTGATCGTCGTCGCCAGTCTTCGAATCTCCGGACTCGACGGAAGGCAAACCAAAGCCCGCAGCAAGAATCGGCCGTGTCGTCACGCCGTCGGTTGCGGTCACCGTACCCGTGGTCGCAACGGCGCCATCGACCCGATGCAGCTGCAGGCGATGAATCGATGCCGGCATGACACCAACGCGGACGTTCTCTCGACGCGAGGCGACAAAGCCAGGATGATGCGCGCGCAGCGTGTAATCACCAGCGGGAAGTTTGTCGAGCGAGAAATGGCCGTTGGCGTCGGTCACCGTCATCGCCGTCGTGGCGCCAAGCGCCGAGACCATCGCGCCGGCGAGAGGTCCCCCGAGGTCGTCACTGACGACGCCCTTAATCGCGCCACTGAGCGCGGCGGTGACGTTTCGGAATTCCGGAGCGCGAGCGGGTGCGGTCTGCTGCGCGAGCCCAGACGAGGGACTGACCGCAGCGGCAATCGCCGCCACCCCTAATGCCGAGAGCACGCGATTCATGCGCCCCATGGCTCCTCCAATACTCACGAACCAGCGACCGAAAACGTGATGTCTCGCGAAAGCGACTGCCGCGACATCAAATCGGTGATCGTAATGCCGAGGCGGTATTCGCCTTCCTGAAACGACGATAACAGAATCCCCTGTCCGGCGAGAATCGGCCCGTTCAACGGATCGAAATCGCGGCCCATCATCGACGGCTTGAACCGTTGAGGCGGCGTACGCGTCACGTAACTCTCGCCGGCACGCGCAGGTGGATGGGAAGCGTCGGTGGCTGCCGGCTCAGCTTTCGTACTCGCGTCACGCCGAAACAGGTGATAGTCGACCTCGATGTCGAAATCCTTTCCCGCAGGTCCGGAGGCGTTGTAAATCAAGAACACAACAATGAGTTCGCGGTTGCGCCGAAAGCTCGTTTCAGCGGCTTTGTGAATCTCGTGCATTCCGATCACGTACGGACGCTCGAGCACCTCGTCACCCGCGACTGGCGCTGCCACTTCATCGATGCTGTCGGCGAGCATCACCGTGCTGGCCGCGAGCTCTCCCGTCCAGAAGTCAGGAACCGTCAGCGGCTGCTTCAGCACAGCACCCTTGAGACGCTTACCACCGTCGAGGGGATCCGGTGATCGCTCGCGAAGCGCAACGTAGACGTCGTAATCGCCCGGGGCGACGGCGAACCCGCGCGTAATGCGCACGGGCTGGCCCGCCGGGGCGGTGAGGGCCACGGGAAAGATGACGTCGAATGGATACCGCACCAGGCCTTCGCGCGAGCGCGCCATCGCATTGTCGCGCCGCGTCGCTCGAACGTACATCAGACCATCGATGGCCGTCAGGCTCGACCGATCAATCGTGACGGTAAACGGAACGAACGTGCCCGTCTGGGCCTTGAAGAAGTCGTTGTTCCACCGGATTGAGAAGTCGGACACCAGACGGCCCGACATTGCGGCGTCAGCGAGGTTGAGCAGCGCTTCACCTTCTTTGCGCTGCGCGTCTTCGAGGCGATCCTGATTGCGACGATCGGAGCGGTTTTGCTGAGTTGAGGCGTCGGTGACGGTGATCGTACATGCGACGAACAACACCACGGCGACCGCTCGCCGTCCAGACCGCGCCCGGCGGTTACCGCTTACGACGTGCTTTCGTTTCCAGCGCATGTGGCTGAAATATCCACATGATCATAGGCGACCTGTTCCGCCAAGTCAAAGAAAGTAAACGATGTTTGGCGCACGCTCGAGGGCGGCCATTCAGGGTGGAATTAGGCCAAATCGGGAGTCGAATTGGCCCATTGGAGAGTTTCCAGTTCCCAGTGACCAGTTCCCAGTTCCCCGTTAGCTCGAAAACTGGAGACTGGAGACTGGCAACTGGAGACTGACACGTCAGAGGTTCGTGAACGACGGGTGATATCATCACCGGTTTATGGCTCGCGGACCCAAGTTTCTGGACGTGAGCGTGTCACTCGCCGCAGGCATTCCCGCCTATCCCGGGAACCCCGAGTTCGAGTTGCAACCGGTCAAACGCATCGCCACCGGTGGCAGCTCCAACGTGTCGAAGCTGGTCATGGGCACGCACACGGGCACGCATGTCGATGCACCGAAACATTTCTTCGACGACGGCGCGGGTGTCGACGCGCTTGCGCTCGATCTGTTGATCGGACGCGCGCGCGTGGTCGAGATCACAAAACGCGGGGGGATTGGCAAAGAAGAGCTCGCGGCCGCCGGCCTGCGAGAAGACATTCGCGTGCTGCTGAAGACGGTGAACTCCGCATTGTGGAATGGTGAAGCGTTCCATCAGGATTACACCTACGTCACCGAAGACGGCGCCCGCTACCTCGTCGATCAAGGGGTCAAGGTCGTTGGCATTGATTACTTGTCGGTCGAGCAGTTCAAGAAGGCCGGTGCGCCGGCCCATCGGGCGCTCCTGTCGCAATCGGTCGTCATTATCGAAGGACTCAACCTCTCCGAAGCAGAGGCCGGCATGTATGAGATGTACTGCCTGCCGCTCAAAATCGCGGGCAGTGACGGCGCCCCCGCCCGCGTCGTACTGAAGCGCTAGGCCGACACCGGAGGAAGTTCTCTTGTTGGACGATGTTCTCGTGATGGTGCTGGCTGGAGGCGTCGGTGAACGGCTCTATCCGCTGACCAAAGAACGCGCCAAGCCGGCCGTCTACTTCGGCGGTCCGTATCGCATCATCGACTTCACACTCAGCAACTGCATCAACTCGGGTCTGCGCAAGATCTTCATCGCGCTTCAGTACAAGTCACTCTCGCTCAGCAGACACATCCGCACGGGATGGAGCGTCGTCGCCGATGAACTGGGCGAGTTTATCGAGATTCTCAGCCCGCAGAAGCGCGTCGGCGAACACTGGTACCTCGGCACGGCCGACGCGGTGTATCAGAATCTGTATTCGATCCTTCGAGAAAATCCGCGGCACCTGATTCTCCTGTCTGGCGATCACGTCTACAAAATGGACTACGCGAAGATGCTGCGCCTGCATCGTGAGCGCGGTGCCGGCGCCACGATTGCCGCGATCGACGTGCCTTCGGAAGAAGCGCAGCGTTTCGGCGTGCTCCAAGTGGACACAGAAGATCGGTTGACGGCGTTCCTCGAGAAACCGAAGAACCTGCCGCCCGGCGAACAGGTGCTCGCGTCCCTCGGCATCTATATCTTCGACATGGACGTGCTCGTTCCTGCACTCGAGGCCGACGCGCGCACCAACTCGACGCACGATTTTGGCAAGGACATCCTTCCCTCGCTCATCTCCAAGGTGCCGGTTTACGTCTATCGTTTTTACGACGAGAACAAGAAGGCGGCGAAGTACTGGCGCGACATCGGCACCCTCGACGCGTATTACGACGCGAACATGGATCTCTGCCACGTCAACCCGGATTTCAATCTCTACGATCCCGAATGGCCGCTCCGCACCTACCAGGTGCAAGCACCGCCGGCGAAGTTCGTCTTCGCCGATGAAGGCCGCCGGTGCGGACAGGCGCTCGACTCGATCATTTCGGCAGGGTGCATCATTTCCGGCAGTCGCATCACCGGCAGCGTGCTCTGCCCCAACGTTCGCGTCCACAGCTTCTGCGACATCGATCAAAGCATCTTGATGCCCGGCGTGCGCGTCGGCCGCCACGCGCGCATCCGGCGCGCGATCGTCGACCGCGACGTCTTCGTTCCTCGCGGCGCGCTCATTGGCTTCAACGAAGAAGAGGATCGACGGCGACACACGGTCAGCGACAACGGGATCGTGGTCGTCACGACCGACGACGAGCCGTTCATCGGCGACATCTCAGCAGAGGCACTGCACGTCGAGGAAGAGTTCGATAAGCGAGGGAATACAGAAAGGGAAAAGGGAAAAGGGGTGGGGCCCCACGGGTATTGAGAACGCAGACACATCGTAAGAGTCAAAAGGACGCATAGTGAAGATACAGACCGTAAAGGGGCGGGAGATTCTCGATTCGCGTGGGAATCCGACCGTGGAAGTGGATGTGACGCTCGCCGGTGGAGCGTTCGGACGTGCGGCGGTTCCGTCGGGGGCGTCGACCGGGCAGCGTGAAGCACTCGAGCTCCGCGATGGCGACAAGAAACGCTATCTCGGAAAGGGGGCGACCAAAGCGGTCGCCAACATCAACGGCGAGCTGGCGAAAAAACTGGCTGGCCTCGACGCCGATCAGCGCGCGATCGATACGGCGATGATTGAACTCGACGGGACGCCGAACAAGGGACGACTCGGAGCGAATGCCCTGCTTGGCGTGTCGATGGCGCTCGCCAAGGCCAATGCCGCCGCCGAGGGTGTGCCGCTGTACAAGCACGCGGCCCGTCTCTATGGTGCGGCAGCCGGCACGGTGCTGCCCGTGCCGATGATGAACATTCTCAATGGCGGCGCCCATGCCGACAGCAGCGTCGACTTTCAGGAGTTCATGGTGATGCCGGTCGGGGCCTCGAGCTTTGCCGACGCCGTGCGATGCGGCGCCGAGATCTTTCATACCCTTCGCGGCATCCTCAAGAAGAAGGGACATTCAACCGGGGTCGGCGACGAAGGCGGCTTTGCGCCCAGCCTCTCATCGAACCAGGAAGCGCTCGATGTCGTCCTCGAGGCGGTCGTCCAGGCAGGATACAAGCCGGGCGAAACGGTTCACCTGGCGCTCGACGTCGCCTCGAGCGAGCTGTGGAACGACGACCACAAGAACTACGAGTTCAAGAAGTCGAAAGACAGGACGCGCAGCGCCGACGAGATGGTGAAGCTCTACGAGGACTGGGTTCGCCAGTATCCAATCATCTCAATCGAGGACGGTCTTGCCGAAGGTGACTGGGACGGCTGGAAAACCCTGACCAACGCCCTTGGCGAGCGGGTGCAGCTGGTCGGCGACGATGTGTTCGTCACCAATCCCGAGATCCTCCGTCGCGGAATCAGCGAGAAGATCGGCAATGCGCTGCTCGTCAAGCTGAATCAGATCGGGACTGTCAGCGAAACGCTCGACGCGGTCGCCATGGCGCGTGATGCCGGATACGCCAGCGTGATCTCGCACCGTTCCGGTGAGACGGAGGACACGACGATTGCTGATCTCGCGGTGGCGACCAACGCCGGACAGATCAAGACCGGATCCGCCAGCCGAACTGATCGCGTCGCAAAGTACAACCAGCTGCTTCGAATCGAGGAGCAGCTCGGATCCGGCGGACGCTACGCCGGCAGGTCGGCGATCAAACAGTTGGGAGCGCGGTGATGTTCAAGCTCGTCCTGTTGCGCCACGGCGAGAGCACCTGGAACAAAGAGAACCGCTTCACCGGCTGGACCGACGTGGATCTGTCGGAAAAGGGCCGACAGGAAGCGACCGAAGCCGGACGTCTCCTCAAAGACGGAGGCTACGTCTTCGACATCGCGTTCACATCGGTGCTGAAGCGCGCCATTCGCACATTGTGGATCACGCTCGACGCGCTCGATCTGATGTGGATTCCCGTGAGCAAGAACTGGCGCCTCAACGAGCGTCATTACGGCGCGCTGCAGGGGCTCAACAAGGCGGAGACTGCCGCGAAGCACGGCGACGCGCAGGTGAAGATCTGGCGCCGAAGCTACGACATTCCACCGCCGCCGCTCAATCCCGACGACGATCGGTACTCAGGACGTGATCCCCGCTACGCCGATCTCGAACGCGAAGAGGTCCCGCTCACCGAGTCGCTGAAGGACACCGTCGCACGGTTTCTTCCTTACTGGCACGAGACGATCGCGCCGGCAGTCAAGTCAGGGCGGCGGGTGATCCTTGCCGCGCACGGCAACAGCCTGCGCGCGCTCGTGAAGTATCTCGACAAGGTGCCCGACGACGAGATCGTCGAACTGAATATTCCGACGGGGATTCCTCTGGTCTACGAGCTTGACGATTCGCTGCGGCCTATCCGGCACTACTACCTGGGCGACCCGGAGGCCGCCGCTCGCGCCGCCGCCGCGGTCGCCGGACAGACTCGGAATCGCTAATCACTGATCACTGATCCCGAATCGCTAATCGCTGAATCGCTAATCGTTGAATCGCTAGTCGCTGAATCGCTAGTCGTTGCATCAGTAATCCTCGGCTCCTCGAATCGTGGCATCGCTGAGCTGTCGCGGTGATCGACGATTCGCGGATGCGGTGATTCGACGATTGGGGAGTCACGGATGCAGGATTAGTGATCAGTGATCTGC
>Ga0111539_10000342_pt1 | contig 57280 bp, 60 predicted proteins | sample RhiMethybrSRZTD1_FD_79667 | JGI IMG/M metagenome (GOLD analysis project Ga0111539, IMG submission 79667) | Populus rhizosphere microbial communities from Tennessee, USA - Rhizosphere MetaG P. TD hybrid SRZTD1 (version 2) (version 2) | ecosystem: Host-associated > Plants > Roots > Rhizosphere >...
CGAGGTTGCCGCCGTTCAGGAACTGGTCAGTCAACTGCACGCCATGGTGTACGGCTATCAGCTGGCGATCGGCAAGATGAAGGTGATAAGCAAGCAGCGGGCCACCGCAGAGCGGGAATTGCTCAACCAGCGCATCTTTCGAGATCGGCTCATCGCATGGTTGAGGAAACACTCGGCGGAGGTGCCGGCTGCCGAGCCGGCGTACGTGCCATCGGTTGTGCCACGCAACCCAGCCACCGCCGGACGGTTGATCATGCAGATGCAAACTGCATTGCAACCGTTCTGCGGGCTGTGGCTGGCGGCCGCAGCAAGCCAGGCGGACAGACAGCAAGCCCTCAGCGCGCTCAGCGCCGCGATGAAAACCGCTCGCTCCTGGGGCGCTCCGCTGAGCGCCTGGCCTGGTTGGAGCACTTGATCACTGCGTGAACTGAACCACGACGTCATAGCTCAGCTTGATGATCAACCCGCTCAGCACGATCAAGAAGACCTTGCGTACGAACGAGCTGCCACGGCGGATGGCGGTGCGCGCTCCGAGATAGCCACCCATCAGATTGGCAGCACCCATCATCAGTCCCAACCCCCACAGCACCGAACCGGAAAGTCCGAACACCACGATTGCCGACAGGTTGGTCACCAGATTGGCGATCTTGGCCGTCGCGCTCGCTTCCAGAAATCCGTAGCCGAGTACGCCAACAAGCAAGATCACAAAGAAGGAGCCGGTGCCAGGCCCTAAGAATCCGTCGTACGCGCCGACCACCAAGCCGATCAGTGCGGTCCATCCGTAGTGTCCCCGCCCCGGATGCTTCCGCACCGACACCATGCCCAGTTGCGGCCGGCGCCAGACGTAAATGCCCACTCCGATCAGCGCCGCCAGCACGATCGGAGTGAACGCATCCTTCGGCAATAGCTTGGCAAGGGAGGCGCCCACTGCCGAGCCGGCGGCTGAGGCAATGACAAGTGGCGCCACCGTCCACCAATCCAGAGGGATTTTCAGCGCGTATGTCAGCGAGCTCGTCGCCGTGCCGCAAAACGACGAGATCTTGTTCGTGCCCAAGATCACCGCCGGCGGAGTGTTGCTTGGTAGGCCGATCAGCAACGCCGGCAATTGAATCAAGCCACCGCCGCCGACAACCGCATCAACCCATCCGGCGACAAAGGCTGCGACGATCAGCGCAGTCAGCGTCAGAGCGGAGAGATCAAGCGCACTCCAGGCGTCAAGCGTCATGCACGGCCGCGAGAATCTCCGTCAGCGCATCTGCAACGGGGATCTCGACCTGCTCACCTGTCCTTCGATCACGTACTTCCACCACACCATTGGCGAGCCCGCGGCCTACGACAACGATCGTCGGCATGCCCATGATCTCGGCATCGGCGAACTTCACGCCAGGGCTCGCCGACCGGTCATCCAGCAACACTGCGACGCCTGCCTCGTCGAGCTGAACGGCGAGATCGGCCGCCGCCCTACCGACCACCTCTTCCTTGCCGGCCGCGACAACATGAACATCAAACGGCGCTAGCTCACGCGGCCAGCACAGTCCTTTCTCGTCGCATGTGCCCTCGACGACGGCCGCGACGGCACGGGAGATGCCGACTCCGTAGGAGCCCATGGTCACCGTGACCAGCTTCCCGTTCTGATCAAGCACCTTGAGACCGAGCGCCTCGGCATACTTGCGACCCAGCTGAAAGATGTGTCCCATCTCGATGCCGCGGGCCAGCGTCAGGGGTCCGGAGCCGTCAGGGGCGAGATCGCCCTCCCGGATCTCAGCCGCTTCGATAACTCCGTCCGGTGTGAAGTCCCGCCCGCAAACAAGATCAAAAACATGCCGACCCGGCTCGTTGGCGCCGGTCACCCAACGGGTGCCTGCCACAACGCGGGGATCCACCAGATACCTGATCTTGGTGACTGATTCCTCACCAAGCAGAGCTCCCGGCTCATCAGCAAAGCGAGCCGGTCCGAGATAGCCACGCACTAACTCGGGATAATCCGCGAAATCCTCGTCGCTGAACGGCTCTGCCTCAGCCGGGTCAAGCTGCGCCGCGAGCCGTTTCATGTCCACCTCGCGGTCTCCGGGAAGGCCGATCACCAGGGGGTGCCGCGCGCCATCGATTTCTCTCACCATCAGGACCACGTTCTTCAACGTGTCATTTGCCTGCCAAGGCCGGTCTGCCCGAGGGAAACGCGCGTTCGCCAGATCGACCAGGGTCGCAATAGTCGAGGTGTCCGGGGTGTCCTCGACGTGAGCCGCTGGGGCATCGTCGTACGGTATGGGCTCCGGAGGTGTGATCCGTACCGCCTCGACATTGGCTGCGTAACCGCCGGGTGAGCGTACGAAGGTGTCCTCGCCGGTCTCGCCGATCGCCAGAAATTCTTCGCTTGCCGACCCGCCCATCGCGCCCGACATCGCGTGCACAATGACGTAATCGAAGCCGAGTCGGTTGAAGATCTTCACGTACGCGTCGCGATGAGCCGCGTAGGACTTTGCCAGGCCCTCGTCGTCGATATCGAAGGAGTACGAATCCTTCATGACGAACTCGCGGCCGCGCAACAGTCCGGCCCGGGGCCGCGGCTCATCGCGATATTTCGTCTGGATTTGGTACAGGGACAGCGGCAAGTCCTTGTAGGAGGAGTACATGTCCTTGACCAAGAGGGTGAACATCTCCTCGTGAGTCGGGCCTAGGAGGTATTCACCACCTTTGCGGTCATGCAGTCGAAAGATGCTCTCGCCGTAATCGGTCCAACGCCCACTCGCCTCGTACGGCTCCTTCGGCAGCAATGCCGGGAAGTGGACCTCCTGAGCACCGATCGCATTCATCTCCTCGCGGACGATGCGCTCGACGTTGCGCAGCACCCGGTAGCCCAGCGGCAACCAGGTATAGATGCCGGGCGCGGCGCGGCGAATGTAGCCGGCACGTACCAGCCAGCGATGGCTGGGCACCTCCGCATCGGCCGGGTCCTCGCGCAACGTGCGGACAAACAGCTCCGACATTCGGGTGATCACCCGAGCACTGTATTAGCTCGATGGGTATGAACGGATGGCGAATGCTGCGATGGCATCAAGGTCGGGGCTGTAACCGTCGGCAGTATCGACGTCCAGTGTGGGCGCATCCAGCTGAATTTGCTCGAATGACCGATCCACACTGAAGTGCCCAACGTCGTCGTGCGCTGCTCTGTTGTGTTGCTCGCGTCGCCGTTGCTCAGCCCTTGCTCGCGCAATTGCAGCAGCGACCTGGCAGCGCACGATCCGCAGCTCCGCGAGCGGTCGCAAGGGCTCGAGTCCACGTGCCCAATTCGCGTGCTGAAACGCCGCCTCAGCGATGTGGGTTACGCCGTGCTCCAGAAACAGACGGAGGGCGCCGAAGAAGACACTGTAGGTCCTCATGGTCAGCGGATCGGAAGGCCCCGGGACAAAGCCTGGCGTTGCAGCAACCATGCCTTCTTTGATCTCGTCGCGACACAAGGCGGGACAGCCAATCGTCGCGGCGAGCCGGTGCGCCAGCGTCGTCTTGCCCGAACCAGCGGGCCCACTCACGACTACAAGGGTGGGAAGCGACATCAGGCTATCCCCGCATTAGTCCCTCCGGATGCTTGCGCGTCACCACCGAGGTCGTGCGTCGCTGCGCCTCCAGTAGCCGACTGCGGAGTGATCCTTTGGCGGTCTTCAGCTTCGTGGATACCTGGTAGAGCCGGGCCGGTCGGCCCGGCTGATACAAGGTCACCAGCGTAGGAATGTATTCAGCCTTGCTGACCGTGAATCGCCCATTCCCGACGCGCGTGAAGGTGAACCGACCCGTTGCTCCTTCGTACGTAGGGCCGGCCTCCTGCTGAGCCACAGTGTTCCCAACGCCATACAGCACCCACTTCTTGTTGATCATGGTCCAGGGCTGCACCACGTGCGGGTGGTGCATGTAGACAAGATCAATGTCAGGTGAGGCGGTAAGCGCCCGTGCGAGCGCCACCTGCTGCCCGTTCTCTTTTGTCGAGTACTCCGTTCCAATATGGACAGCCGCTAGCACGATGTCGGCTCCTGCCTCGCGAGCGCGATGCGCCTGACCGAGCAGGTTCTTGGCGCTCATCCGCTGCACAGCCCAGGGTCTGCCCGCCGGCATAGGGATGCCGTTCAAACTGAACGTTGCCGCGATGACTCCGATCTTGACTCCTTGACGAGTCGTGAAGATCGTCGGGCGCTGCGATTCGGCCTTCGTCCGAGCCGTGCCGGCGTGCGCGATCTTAACGCGATCAAGATCATCCAGGGTACGCCTGACGCCAGCAAAACCTTGATCAACAGCGTGGTTTGAGGCCGTCGTACAGACGTCGTAGCCGGTCGCGGAAATGGCTTTCACGACATGTGGCGGAGCGGCGAACACCGGATAGTTGCGGTACGGCCCGCCCGGCGAAGCGACCGGTACTTCTTCATGGCAGATTGCGAGGTCGGCCGACGCAATCACCGGCTTCATGCCCGCCAGCAATGGGGCGAAGTCATACCCACTTTTTCCACGACGCCGAGCGTCCTCCTTCGCGCCGTACCACAAAGTGTTGTGCCACAGCAGATCACCGTTCATGACAACCGTGACACTGGTTTTCGCGCCCTTTGCGGAGGGCTGTTTTGTCGGCTGCCCTGATGGCGTCGTCACTGGAGCTGGTTGAGTGGGGCTTGCGGTCGAGCTTGCTGAAGATGTTGGACCGACCATCGGTCGGTCGTTCGCGCAGCCAGACAACATGATCAACAAGACGCAGCAGAGAGCTGTCAGGCGCGCGCGAGTGGTCCTCAAAAGTGAACCGTCGCGAATTCGCCGACCTCGGTGAACCCCACCCTGGCGTACGTGGCGCGTGCCGGCAGGTTGTAGTCGTTGACGTACAGCGACACGGTTGGCACCACGGTACGCGCTAGCTGGACGACCGCCGCCATCGCAGGGGCTGCCAATCCCCGGCCGCGCAGCTCCGGGTCCAGCCAGACGCCCTGCACTTGGCAGACCGAGCCGGACACCGAGCCGAGATCAGCCTTGAACAACACCCGATTGCCGTCGAAGATGCCGAAGGCACGACCGGAGGCGATCAGCTGGCGGACATAGAAGCGATACCCGGCTGGATTGCCCTGCACTGGCGAGACACCGATCTCCTCGGTGTACATCTTCACTGCCGCGTCGGTGTAGGCATCCCATTGATCGATGGTGACCCGACGCACCCGTCGGTCGGCTGGCACTGCCGGCGGTGAGCTGATTGCCATCACAGGCTGGTGTGGACGCACGTCGCGGACCTCGCTCCAGGCGCCGCCCCAGCGCTCGGACAGTCTGCTCCATAGCTCTAGCGCCACATGTGAGGGCCCAATGATCGACGCACATACGCGGTCCGGACCGGCGAACTCAGTCCACGCGCCAAGCGCTTGCTCGTCGGCATTGACCGGCACCAGATTGGATCCGGCATGGCACAGTGCTCGCAGCAAGCCACCCCGCTCATATCCCCAAACCGGACAGCCGAGGCTTGCCTGTTCAATTCCCGCGGCACGTACCCGGGAGGCGACGAAGACGTTCTCGATGGGGTTAGCCGAGAGCAGCCGGATCGCTGCCGGCAGGTCGCTACGGCTCAGCACGCGCACTGAGCCCTCGCGTGCTCTGCGCGACGTGATCGTGCCGGCGACCTTGCGCATGCTCAGTGCACGCTGACCTCGGGCGCGCCGTGTCCGGCGGGCAAGGATTCAGCCATTTCATCCGCGAGCCGCATCGCCTCTTCAATGAGTGTTTCGACGATGTCGGCCTCCTTCACAGTCTTGATCACCTCGCCGCGCACGAAGATCTGGCCTTTGCCATTGCCGGAAGCGACACCGAGATCTGCCTCGCGCGCCTCACCGGGCCCATTGACCACACAACCCATCACCGCAACCCGCAGAGGTACCTCAAGTCCTTCCAAGCCCGCAGTTACTTCGTCGGCCAGCTTGTAAACGTCCACCTGGGCACGGCCGCACGAGGGGCACGAAACGATCTCCAGATGTCGAGGCCGCAGGTTCAACGATTCCAAGATCTTGATCCCGACCTTGACCTCTTCGACCGGGGGCGCCGACAGCGAGACGCGAATGGTGTCGCCTATGCCTTTGGAGAGCAGCGCACCGAAGGCAACCGCAGACTTGATCGTGCCCTGGAAGGCCGGGCCAGCTTCAGTGACACCGAGGTGCAGCGGATACTCGCAGGCCTCTGCCAGTAGCTCGTACGCGCGAACCATGATCACCGGGTCGTGGTGTTTCACAGAGATCTTGAAGTCACGGAAGTCATGCTCCTCAAAAAGGCTTGCTTCCCAGAGGGCTGATTCGACGAGGGCCTCGGGCGTTGCCTTGCCGTATTTGGCGAGCAGGCGTTTGTCCAGTGATCCGGCGTTCACACCGATTCGGATCGAGCAGCCGGCATCGGCGGCCGCCGTTGCGATTTCTTTTACTTGATCATCGAATGCTCGGATGTTGCCGGGATTGACCCGTACGCCCGCGCATCCGGCATCGATCGCGGCGAAGACATACCTGGGCTGGAAGTGGATGTCGGCGATCACCGGAATCTGAGACTTCTTGGCGATGACCGGCAATGCGTCGGCGTCGTCTTGACTGGGTACGGCGACTCGGACGATGTCGCAACCAGTCGCCGTCAGCTCGGCGATCTGCTGGAGGGTGGCATTGATGTCGGCGGTGAGCGTCGTGGTCATCGACTGCACGCTGATCGGCGCGTCGCCACCGACGGCTACCTTGCCAACCTTGATCTGGCGGCTTGCGCGGCGTGGCTTCAGGGTCGGTGGAGGAAGGGTGGGCAGACCCAGGTCGATGCTCATAAGACCTTTCATTGCGAGATGCCGGCCAAACCGCGCGCAAAACCATGCAAAACCATTGTGCGGGTTCGCCAGCGATCCAGCCTAACGTGACTTCCGCGACGCAAGCGTTGACAGATGCATCGTTCCACTCATCGCTGGCATCCCGAGGGTGGGTGGAGAGAACGGGATTGAAGACATCCTCGACTTCTGTCAGCAAGCCGGACGTTTGGTTGCACGGGGGCGCGAGGAGTTCGAGACCGACGAGATCTTGCCGTTAGCCGGTGAAGCTCTCGCTCAACGTGTCGGCGAGGCTGCTTCACGGTTGAGTCAAAGTTCTCAAGATCAGCATCCCGATGTGCCGTGCCGTGCGATCCGCGGGACGGGAAACCTTGTTGTCCATAATTACGGACGCATCGATCATCGAATGGTGTGGAACACGCTGGCCGCCGATTTTCCGGCGCTCGCGAATGAATTGAGTGATCGGCCAGTCTGACTCGCAGAGTCGCGCGTTGTGCGGCCGCGCCGGATTTCGTCAGCGTCACCAAGCGGTCGGCGGCTTCGAGCGTGACGGAGATACCAAAACAGCATTAAGCCGCTGGCGCCGAGATGGAATCCATGCAGAGCCCAAACTGGTCCCAGCGGCAGACTGAAGACATAGACCGCATAAATCAGGTTGCCTAGGTTGGCCAGCGCAATGTTACCGAGGCTGTACGAAGCGAGGTCTTTGGTCCGTCGGGCTTTGACCAGCATTGGAACGGTGCTGGCAACGAAGATCGCGGTAGAGACCGATCCAGCCACCACAGGTAAACCCGACTCCACGACGACCTCCTCCCATGCTGGCTTGCTAGCGATAATTCACTATACTGAGAGTAAATTGAATAAGTCAATGACTTATTCAAATTGTCCTTTGAGCACTTAGGGTGATGTCCATGGCTGAAGGCACTCGGTCGTACACCTCGCAATTGCGCGCTGATCAGGCCATCCAGACCAGAAGGCGGATTGTGGATGCGGCCGCCGAGCTTTTCGCGGAGCGAGGCTATGCCGCAACCACTATCGATGCCGTCGCGACTGCGGCAGGCGTGAGTCGTAAAACAGTGTTCGACTCGGTGGGCGGCAAAGCGCAGCTGATGAAGCTGGCGTACGACTTCGCGATCGTCGGTGACGATCAGCCCGTGCCTCTTAAGGATCGGCCAGAGATCGCAGACTTGCTTGCCGAGCCGGACCATGCCAAGCGGCTCGCCATATACGCCGCCCTGGTGGTGTCGATTGACAGGCGTATCTCAGCCATCTGGCGTGCCCTCGAGGGCGCCGCTGCGAGTGATCCAGAGGCGCGCAGGCTCCATACCACGACGATTCGGCAGCGGCGCAGGGGCATGCAAGAGGCCGCACAGCTGTTGGCGGACGCCGGTGCACTGCGGAGCGACATCGATGCTGATGTCGCGGCGGACCTGATGTGGCTCTACAACGATCCGTCGCTGTACGACAAACTGGTCCGACAGCGCGGCTGGTCGGTTGCCCAATTCCAGACCTGGCTGACCGAAGCGCTTCAGGTTCAGCTGCTGGGGACGAAGGCAACGCCATGACCAGTCCAGACGATCCGCTTGGTACGCCACCGTCGGAGCAGCTCGGCCGCTTCAGTGCGATGTATGACTCTGGACCACCGCCGTGGGACATTGGGCGGCCTCAGCCAGCCTTTGTCGAGCTGGCGGAGCGCGGCATGTGGAGTGGTCGGGTGCTCGATGCGGGGTGCGGAACCGGTGAGCATGCACTCCTTGCTGCCCAGCTGGGACTGGATGCAACCGGCATTGACGGGGTTTCCGGCGCCATTCGCCAAGCGCGGCGTAAGGCGGCCGATCGTGACCTCTCAGCGCGGTTTCTCGTTTGGGATGCTCTCCGCTTGGCTGAGCTCGGCGAACAATTCGACACCGTTGTCGACAGTGGGCTGTTCCACGTGTTCGACGATGACGACCGGGCTCGTTATGTTGCTGCACTGGCCGCCGCCATTTCCGAAGATGGTCGCTATTACATGCTGTGTTTCAGTGATCTCGAGCCGGGCACCCTGGGGCCACGGCGGGTAAGTCAGGAAGAGATTCGAGCGACCTTCGCGCCGCCCGAATGGCGGATCGAGGCAATCGACGCCGTGACCATGGACACGAACATGGACGACATCGGTATACGCGCGTGGCGAGCGAATATCAGGAGAGTTCTCGCCCAAGAAGCGCCCAAGCGTTAGAAGAGCTGAATCGGATCGATGATGTCGGCCAAGATCAACACGATACCTGAGATCAAGATCACCCCGCCGACAACGTAGGCGACAGGCAGCAACTTCGCTGTATCCACCGGTCCTGGGTCGGGTCGCCCTAAGACTCGTGCGATGGCACGCCTGACGGCTTCGTAGAGCGCTGCTGCGATGTGCCCGCCGTCGAGAGGAAGCAGCGGCACGAAATTGAACAGTGCGACGAACAAGTTGACCGCGCCGAGGACTGTAAACAGGCTTGCCACTTTCGCTGCTGCGTCAATCTGGTTCGTCGAGGCGATCTCCCCTGCCGCTCGGCTGGCACCGACGATCGACATCGGTCCATAGATGTCACGCGGCTTTCCGGTCACCAGGTTGTACGCGGTGTAGTAGACCTTCGCTGGGAAGTAGGCCAGCGCTACGACAGTCTGTTTGGTCATCTGCCACATGTCGCCGACTACTGCGACCGGTCCGCCGCGCTCTCGGGCGATCTCTGGCTCGACGCCGAAGAAGCCCGCGGCCACACGCCTTGACGGGTCATACCTGTCGGGTACGCCGGTGATGACGGTATTGACCGGCTTCAGATCAGTACGCTGGCCGCCGCGCTCGACGGTGATCAGCGCCGGATGGTCCAGGTTTGCCCGAATCAGACGCGAGACGTCATCCCAGGAGGACACCGCGGTCCCGTTGAAGGCAACAATCTTGTCCCCCGGCTGGATGCCGGATTGCGCAGCGGGGGTTGGCGGCTTGCCCGCGCAGCTCTTGTCGGCTGCGTTCGCGGCGACAATGCATTCCTCGACCTTGCTGATCGTCAGCTGCGAACGGTAGACACCGTAGCTGAGCGAAACCCCGAGCAAGATCAGAAACGCGAGCAGAATGTTCATCGCGGGGCCACTGGCCATAATGATCAACTTTTGCCCGAACGGCTTCTGGTAGAAGAGCCGGCCTTCGTCCTCGGGACGTATCGCCGACCACTCTGCAGCCCTCGCATTGTCGGCCAGCGCCCGAAACGGCCCGGTGCTGTACGCCCGCACCTCACCGGGACGATCCTTGGCCGGCGGAAACATGCCGACGAGCCGGACATACCCGCCGACCGGAACTGCCTTGACGCCGTACTCGGTTTCCCCCCGTTTCCGGGACCACAAGGTGCGACCGAAGCCAACGAAGTATTCGCTGGTCTTGACGTTGAACAGCTTGCCCGGCACCAGATGACCGATCTCATGCAAGCCAATCGAGGCCATCACCAGCCCAAAGAAGACAACGGCACCGGCGATGTAGATCACAAGTTCCATTTAGCGCGCGTGCTCCGTTGCTCGGGTGAGATCCGTGGCCCGGGCCCGTGCCCAGGCGTCAGCCGCCAGCACCTTCTCCAGGGTGAGCTGATCACTTGCGACCAGTTTCGAGACTACGTCGGGGTCCGAACCGGCATGCTCATGCAACACTACGGCCACGATGTCGACGATCTGGGTGAAATCGATCTGACCCTCGTGAAAGGCGTCCACGCAGGCCTCGTTGGCGGCGTTGTAGACCGCTGGGGCCGTACCCCCCAACCGCCCTGCCTGACGGGCCAGCTCAACCGCGGGAAATGCTGAGTTGTCCAGGGGCTCAAAGGTCCAGCTGGCTGCTGTACTCCAATCACATGACTGAGCGACGCCAGGGAGCCGATCCGGCCAGCTCAGACCGAGTGCGATCGGAAGCTTCATGTCCGGCGGCGAGCACTGCGCCATGGTCGAGCCGTCAATGAACAGCACCATCGAGTGCACGATCGACTGAGGATGCACGACGACATCAATGCGGTCCAGCTCCACGCCGTACAGCAGATGGGCTTCCAAGAGCTCCAATCCCTTGTTCACCAGCGTCGCAGAATTCGTGGTGATCACCCGCCCCATATTCCAGGTTGGATGGGCAAGGGCCTGATCCGGTGTGACGTTGCTCATCTCTTCGCGTGTACGGCCCCTGAAAGGCCCCCCACTTGCTGTCAGGATGAGCCGGTCAACCTCGCTGGACGCGCCGCCGCGAAGGCATTGCGCCAATGCCGAATGTTCTGAGTCGACTGCAACGATCTGACCAGGCCGTGCGGCCCTGGTGACCAACTGACCGCCCACCACCAAAGACTCCTTGTTGGCCAGAGCGAGGATCCGCCCGGCTCCGAGAGCGGCAAGGGTCGCCGCTAAACCGGTCGAGCCGGTGATCCCGTTGAGAACGACATCACATGGCAATACCGCCAGCTCCGCGGCTGCTTCGGGGCCTGCCACGATGCGAGGCAGTTGCACCTTTCCCTCCGCCCAGCCGCGTCGGCTGGCTTCGGCGTAGAGGGCCAGCTGCAGATCCTGGACGCTCGTCGACCGGCTGACCGCAACGGCCTGCGCACCGCTATCCAGCGCCTGCCGGGCGAGTAACGGTATCTGCGACCCGCCAGCGGCGAGCCCCACGACCCGGAACTGATCGGAGTAATCGGCAACGACCTCCAGGGCTTGGGTTCCGATCGAGCCGGTGCTGCCCAAGATCACCACGTCACGCACTGGCCAAGTGTGGCAGGTCGGTCCCGTTGGCTCAGCCAGCCGTCTCTGTCGAGCAGGTCTCGGTGCACCACCCGCCAGCGGATAGCCGGGTCGCCCTCGAGCAACCACGGAACCAGGTCATCAGTGGCGACGGGCATCGCACACCATGATCTCTCCCGCCGTGTGCGCTCGCTGCCGTGGCAGAATGCGCACACCATGAGAGGTCCACGAGCGGCACCGTGACGCGACGCCTGATCGAGATCGAAAGCCTTGCTGAGTTCGACGCTCACATTGGCAATACGCAGCGACTGAACGGCTGGTTCGTCCAATCCCTGGACCTCACTGAACGCACTGACGCATTGCTGAACGTCGATCCCCACGGCGCAGTCTTTCTCGGTTGTGCCTTCAGCCCGGCCGTCGAGCATTATCTCCGCAGGTCCGGCGCGCTGTTGTTTCCACGACTCCCCGATGTTCCGTTCGACCCTTACCGGACCCGTCCGTACGACGCTGCTGAGCTGTATGGCGCCGGCGATTATGAACAAAGCCTGGATGCGGCCGTCTACGCGTGGTCACATTCCCGCGCCGGCCGATCCCTGACGGCCGACCTGGCCGCCACTCTTCATGATCACGCGATTACCGATGCACTCGACGACGCAGCAACCGACGTGGATCGACGCACCATTGTGGGGATCATGGGCGACCACGCCCTACCTCGTGGCGACGGGACCTACCGCGCCGCAGCCCAGCTGGCAGCGAGCCTGACGAGTGCGGGCCGCACGGTGCTCACCGGCGGCGGCCCAGGAGCAATGGAGGCAGCCAATCTCGGGGCCTATCTGAGTCCATGGCCGGGTGCGCTCGAGGACGCGTTGATGATCATGACGCCACCGGTCAGCTATCAACCAAGTGTTGATGCCTGGGCGCACAGTGCCTTTCAAGTACGCGCCCGCTGGCCCATCGCCTCGGCGGGCCGAAGTCTCAGCATCCCGACGTGGTTCTTCGGCCACGAACCAACTAACGTCTTCGCCACCGAGATCGCCAAGTATTTCTCCAACGCGCTGCGCGAAGATGCCTTGCTCCATCGCTGTGGAGGTGGGATCGTCTGTCTTCCTGGGCAGGCTGGCACCGTTCAGGAGATCTTCCAAGCCGTCACAGAGAACTTCTATGCCGCCGACGCGAGCCTGGTAGCGCCGCTGGTCCTGGTGGGCCGAGAGTACTGGAACGATCTCTACCCCGTTTGGCCGCTGCTGCAGCGGCTCGGTGCGGGACGACCGATGGGCCAGTTGATCTATTGCGTCAATGACGTGAAGGAAGTTGCTGACCTGCTTACTACAGAGGTCGAGGGCGGCTAAGGCACAAGGGACGCCTCGTCGGGTGTGGCGAGGGTGAGCACGGCCTCCTCGATGGCCTCTTCCTTTTCCAGCTCATGCTCAACCTGTCGTAACCGCACGGCCAAGCTGTGTTCGACGTCATCACCGGTCATGTCGACCGAGGCCACCAGGTACAGCCGATCAGGTCCGACGAATTCCAAGTGCAGATAGGTTATGCGGTCGATGTCGGACCGTGCGAGCAGATGTTGCAACACTTTCTGCCGAACCTCTGGCCGTACGGCCTCTCCCACCAGGAAGCGACGGTTGCGGTCGATCAGCACAACGGCGATGACCGCCAGCAACACGCCGATCAAGATGGATCCGACGGCATCGGGCGTCGGGGAGCCGGTGAGTTGGTGAAGCCCGACACCGGCCGTTGCGATTGCGATCCCTATCAGGGCTGCCGTGTCTTCGGCGACGACCGCGCGCAGTGTCGGGTCTGAAGTGTTGAGTACCAGGTCGGTGACGCTACGACGCCGCTCCGCGGCCAGCCGTCGAGCCTGCCTCGTGGCCTGGAGGAATGAAATACCTTCTAGAACGAAGGAAATCGCCAGCACCACGTAGGCGACCAGATAGTTCGAGGCTTCCTCGGGCTTGATCAGCTCTTGCACGCCATGCCAAATCGATAACAGGGCACCGGCGGTAAACAGCCCGAATGCTGCGAACATGGACCAGACGTACGCCTCCCGGCCGAACCCCATGGGGTGTCCGCTGTCCCGCCGCCGATCGGATCGTCGATCAGCAATGAGCAAGAAGATCTCATTGCCGGCATCCGCCCAGGAATGAGCAGCCTCGGCAAGCATGGACGCTGACGACGTAATGGCAGCAGCGACGGACTTCGCGATGGCGATGAGCAGGTTGGCCAGGAACGCGACCAATACCGTCAACAGGCTCTGATCAACCTGCTTCGGCTCCCGCTGGTCGGTCGCTAGGACGTCACCACCTGCCATGCAGCGACACTATCCAGGCCCGGATCGCGACAAACATTGCTAGCTGCCTGCCAGGCTCTGCACAGGTCACTGCCAGGTACTAGCCAGAGGCTGTGCTCCACTGCGCCGATCGTCGGCGAACCGATGACAAGGAGTAACGCACGTGGCAGCCCCCACGAAGACCGCAGCGGTGATCGCTTCCGGAGTGCTTGCGCTTGGCGCCGGCCTAGGTATAGCAACGACCGCGTACGCGAACCCCATACCGATGCCGAATCCGAGCAGCGCGCCGACCGAGGTTCCTGCGCCGCAGACTGAGCCGCCTGTCGTACCGGACAATCCGGGGGGGCCATTGCCGCAGACTGAGCCACCTGCCGTACCGAACAATCCGGAGGGTCCCACGGGGCAGGATCCGATGGGAGAGGAAGCCCTGGTTCAAGAGCTGTCCAGAATGCTGGGCGTCGACGAGGAAACCGTCCGCGCTGGGCTCCAAGAGCTTCGTGCAACCTACGGGCCGCAACTGGCAGCTGCGGTGAAAGCACAACTGGACGCGGCGGTCCAAAACGGCACTTTGACCCAAGAAGAAGCCGATGCCATCCAGAAGGCGATCGAACAGGGCCTGACCACCACCGGCACCCGCTAAGTGTTCTGATCTTCAACGACCAGAACCCATGACCTGCGCGAGCGCCGCGGTCCGCTCGTTGGTGAAGATGTCCTCCAACATGACGGGTGCACCATCAGGTCCGGTCAGCGGCACTCGCCAGTTCGGATAGTCGTCGATAGTGCCGGGCTGATTTTGTAACTGGCGCTCTCCCACGGCGTCGGCCAGCGACAGGCATCGCAGCCGTGATGGCGTCCAGGTCAGATAGCGGTGCAGGGCTTCGACAATGTCGTCGATATTTGGGTCGTCGATATTTCCGTCGGCCTGCAACGCTCCTCGATCGCGCAGGTTATCCAGCCATGCCTTGCGGTCGGCTTCGTCGGCCTGCAGTTCTTCATCCAACGAGCGAGTCAAGATACCCAGTTGATCACGAAGCCGGACATGATCACCGATCAGATAACCAGCGGTAGGCGGCAGATCATGAGTCGTGACCGAGGCCAGACAATACTCACGCCACTTTTCCGGCGCCAGCGGCCTGCCATCGCCGTCCCAATCGAATTCGAACCACAAGACCGAGGTTCCCAGGATGCCGCGTTCCCGGAGGTAGTCGCGGGCCCAAGGCTCCACAGTGCCTAGGTCCTCACCGACGACCACAGCACCTGCCCGATGCGCCTCCAACGCGAGAATGCCGATCATGGCCTCGTGGTCGTAACGAACGTAGGTGCCTTGAGTGGGATGCGCGCCGTCGGGAATCCACCACAGCCGGAAGAGCCCGATCACATGATCAACACGCAGGCCTCCGGCATGCCGCAAGATCGTGGAGACCATCTCTCGGAACGGCGCGTACGCGGTAGTGGCGAGGCGATCCGGGCGCCACGGAGGCTGATTCCAAATTTGTCCTTGCTGATTGAAGGGATCCGGTGGGCATCCGACCGAGACGTTTCGGGCGTAACTGTCTTGCAAACTCCAGGCATCAGCTCCACGCGGACTGACACCAACTGCCAGATCGTGCATTACCCCAAGTGCCATGCCGGCCCGCAGCGCCGCATGCTGGGTGTCCGCTAGCTGCTCCTCCATCAGCCACTGCAGCCAACAGTGAAAGTCGATCTTGGCCGCGTTGCCGGCAGCGAATGCAGCTACGGCTGGAGATTGTGGATTCTGTAACTCGGGCGGCCACTGCCTGAAATTCGGCCCATACTCCTCTGCCAGCGCAGCCCAGGCAGCGTATCTCTCCAGACCTCGCCCTTCACGATGCCGGTACGCCGTAAACGAGGCTTCCCGTCCCGGCGTACGAGGGACCGAAAAGATGATCTCGAGGGCTTCTCGTTTGGCGTTCCATGATCGATTCCGGTCGATCTGTGTGGAGTCGGCTAGGTCTTCGAGCAGCCGGGTTCTGATCTTATCGATCTCTTCTCGATGCTCACTGCGGGCGACCGCGTACTCAGGAATTCTTTCCAGTCGTAGATAGAGAGGATTGGCGAAACGGCGACTGCTCGGCAGGTACGGCGACGGCTCCATCGGCGGCACCGGCTCGGCCGCATGCAGCGGATTGATCAGTGCGAAGTCGGCGTCGTGTTCAGCTGCCGACCAGACAGCGAGGTCTTCGAGATCGGCGAGGTCGCCTACTCCCCAGGACTGCCCCGAGCGGACGCTATAGAGCTGCGTGGCCAATCCCCAGCCGGAGTGCTCGCCCATCCGTTCCGGGAGGCCCACCCACAGTGGCGTAATGATCAAGGGCATCGACGCCTGATGCTCGCCGCTGACGGCCTTCAGCGTGTGGTACCCCAATGGCAGATCGTCAGGGATCTCGAACGAGGCCTCACCTACCCAGCCGTCATCGATCTGTCGCGGCGGCGTCCAGTTCTCCAGCTGTTGTAACTGCTGCCTGCTTTCGCCTGTCTCGAGTTCGATCCAGACAGAGACAGGATCCCCGTGCGGCACATGCACCCAGACCGACGCGGCCCGACGTTCGCGGATCACCAGGCACGGCGGCAACATCTGGGTCCAGGGGTAGCGGTGATGGTTGGCCAGCGCGGTGGCGGCGGCTTCGGGCGTGGACGCGTCGACATCGAGTGCGGCGAGGACGGCGACCACCGTCTCGCGACTGGCAGGAACATGCTTGCCCTGCCAATCCCAGTACTCGGTCGCGACGCCAAACGCCTCGGCCAGATCGTAAAGAGCGGGATCCAGTTCTGCCACGGCGCCAATCTTGGCAGGTGTCACACCTTGGGGTTTATCCACCAGGAATGAACACGTACATGATCAGCCAGGCGACCGGCGCTGCTACGAGCAGCGAGTCGAGGCGGTCCATGACTCCGCCGTGTCCGGGCACGAAAGAACTCATGTCCTTGATGCCGATATCTCTCTTGATGATCGATTCGATCAGATCACCGCAGGTACCGACAACTACCAAGCTGATGCCGAGAATGATGCCCACCCAGAACGGCACATGTAGCGCAAAGATCGCCATGCAAATCGCCGCCGTGGTTCCCAAGATCAGCGATCCGGCAGCGCCCTCCCATGACTTCTTCGGACTGATCTTGGGCGCCATTGGATGCTTGCCGAACAGCACTCCCGCGATGTAGCCACCGGTGTCGCTCATCACCACGATCAAAAAGAAAGTCACCAGGCGAGCACCGCCCTGTGCCTCGGCAAGCATCAAGGGCCCGAAGGAGCCGAGCAGCGGCACATAGGCAATGATCAGCAGACTGGCAGCAGCGTCGGGGACATACCCTGCAATGCCCTTCGGCATCCGCCAGATCAGGCTGGCCAGTACTGTCAGAGCCAGCGAGGCCAGGAGCACGCTGGTCGTAGAGAAGATCACGGGCTCCTGACGGCCAGCGAAGTAAGAGCCAAATGAGATCGCCACGCTACCGACAGCAATCGGAACGATCGCCGATGTCATGCCCAGCTTTTTCAGCGCTTCATGCAGCTCTACAGACGCCAGCACCAATGCAACGGCGACCAATACAACGAAGGCGGGCTTGAAGTAGAGCAAGCTGAGTACGAGGTAGACGCCAAGGCCGACCCCCATGCCTATCGCCGCCGGCAGGTTGCGGCCGGCGCGGCCGTGAGTGTTCGCCGGCGCGGCCGGGGACTCAGCCATCACACCTCGAGTAGTTCGGCTTCCTTGTGCTTGAGAACATCGTCGATGGCATCGGTGTGCTTCCTGGTGGCCACGTCGAGCTGCTTCTCGGCGCGTACCACCTCGTCCTCACCGACTTCCTTGTCCTTCACCATTCGATCAAGGGCCTCTTTTGCGGTGCGCCGGGCGCCGCGGACGGAAACCCGCGCATCTTCGGCCTTGTGCCTGGCCAGCTTGATGTATTCCTTACGTCGTTCCTCGGTGAGCTCTGGCAGGACGATCCGGATCGTGGTGCCGTCGTTGGAGGGATTCACGCCAATATCGGAGTTGCGGATCGACTTCTCGATGTTGCCCATCGCTGACTTGTCGTACGGGGTGATGAGCATGACACGGGCATCCTGGGCATGAAAGGTCGCCAGCTGCTGGAGCGGAGTAGGCGTTCCGTAATAGTCCGCGGTCAGCTTGGCGAAAATCGCCGGGTGAGCTCGACCAGTACGAATTGCTGCGAATTCCTCCTTGGTGTACTCGACCGCATTCGCCATTTTGATCTCGGCTTCGCGCATGATGTCGGCGATCACAGGTGTTCTCTCCTTAGGCGTGGACGATCGTTCCGATCTTCTCACCCGACACCACCCGGACGATTGTGCCGTCAGTATCGAGACTGAAAAAGATCATCGGCAGCTTGTAGTCGCGAGCCATGCTGATCGCTGTCGCATCGGCAACCTTGAGGTTTCGCGCCAGATAGTCGTCGTAAGTAAGTTCGTCGAACTTGATCGCGTCCGGGTGTTTGCGGGGATCAGCTGAATAGACTCCGTCGACCCCTTGCTTACCCATCAACAGCACCTCGGCGCTGATCTCGAGAGCCCGTTGTGCCGCGACAGTGTCTGTCGAGAAGTAGGGCATGCCCGAGCCGGCGCCGAAGATCACGACCCGGCCCTTCTCGAGGTGCCGCTCGGCGCGGCGCGGAATGTACGGCTCGGCCACCTGTCCCATGGTGATCGCGGTCTGCACCCGTGTTTGAATGCCAACCTTCTCCAAGAAGTCCTGCAGGGCCAGGCAGTTCATGACGGTGCCAAGCATGCCCATGTAGTCGGCGCGATCACGTTCCATCCCGTGCTGTTGCAGTTCTGCGCCACGGAAGAAGTTGCCGCCACCGACCACGACCGCAACCTGGACGCCCATTTGAACGACAATGCCGATCTGTTTGGCAAGCCCAGCGACAACATCGGGATCGACGCCCACCTTGCCACCGCCGAAGACCTCACCCGAGAGCTTCAGCATCACGCGCTTGTACGGACAATTCACCCGTCGGGTTCCCCTCTTGTTGTCGGGACAGACTAGTTACGCGCCGGCCGCCTCGAACCGCACGAAGCGCAACACCTTGATGCCGGCCTCGTCGAGCTGCTTGCCGAAGGAGGTCTTGTTGTCGATCACTGAGGGCTGATCGAGCAGCGCAACGTCTTTGAAGTAGGCGTTCACGCGGCCCTCGATGATCTTCGGAAGGGCTTGCTCCGGCTTGCCTTCCTCCTTTGCCGTGGCCTCTGCGATCCGCCGCTCGTTCTCCACCAGTTCTGCCGGAACATCATCACGGCTGATGTACTGCGGGCGCATCGCTGCTATCTGCATAGCGGCGCCCCGAGCTGCGGACGCGTCCGAGCCCTCGTACTCGACGAGCACACCGACCTGCGGAGGAAGATCGGAGGCTCGGCGGTGCAGATAGACCGCGGTCTGGCCATCGAAGTACGCGGCGGCACTTACCTCGAGCTTCTCGCCGATCTTGGCCGCCAGCTCGTCAACCGCCTCCTGGACAGTCTGGCCGGAAGCTAGGACTGCAGCGTTCGCAGCCTCGACGCTGTCAGCCCTGCTCGCTGCTACCGCCTGCACGGCATCTGCCGCCAGCGTCTGGAACGCTTGGTTCTTCGCGACGAAATCGGTCTCGGCTCCGAGTTGGAGCAACGCGCCGTCGGCCGAGGCGACGAGCCCGTTGGTGGCCGACCGCTCGGCACCGCGCTTGGCCGCCTTAGCCTGGCCGCTGACGCGCAGAATCTCAACGGCCTTGTCAAAGTCGCCTTCTGCCTCGCTCAGCGCCCTCTTGCAATCCATCATGCCTGCGCCGGTTGCGTCGCGAAGTTTCTTTACTTCAGCAGCGGGAATCGTTGCCATGAGTTGGGTTTGTCCTTGTTCTCGAATCGGTGAAAGTTTTCAGCTGTGGGTGGACCCAGTGGCTGGGTTGTAGACGTTCTCAGGGTCTGGGTTATCAGACTGCAGCTCGAGATCGAGTTCCTTGTCAGCCTGCTCTTCGGCCTCAATTGCGGCTTCCTCTGGCTGCTCCTCACCAGGCACCGGCGCTGCGTCAGGCGACGACACCTCGTGCGGAGTGGAAGGTGCTGCCTCCTGCGAGGCGACAAGGAGCTCGCGTTCCCAGTCCGGCATCGGTTCCAGCTCGGCCTCAGCTCCGGTCTGTGCACCGGAGCGTGCCATGAGGCCGTCGGCCACGGCATCTGCAATCACCCGGGTGAGCAGGGAGACCGAGCGAATGGCGTCATCATTGCCCGGGATCGCGAAGTCGACCTCATCGGGGTCACAGTTGGTGTCCAGGATGCCGATCACCGGAATCCGCAGCTTGCGGGCCTCGTCGACAGCGAGGTGCTCCTTCTTGGTGTCGACGATCCAAACGGCCTGCGGAGGCCGGGTCATGTCCCGAATGCCGCCTAGCGTCCGCTCCAGCTTTTCCTTCTCGCGGCGCAATCCGAGCAATTCCTTCTTGGTCAAGCCAGATGCCGCGATGTCGTCGAAGTCCAGTCCCTCCAGCTCTTTGAGGCGCTGGATGCGCTTGATCACAGTGTGAAAGTTGGTCAGCATGCCGCCGAGCCACCGCTGGTTCACGTACGGCATGCCGACCCGCGTGGCCTGCTCAGCAATGGCCTCCTGAGCTTGCTTTTTGGTTCCGACGAAGAGCACCTGGCCGCCACGGGCGACGGTGTCCTTGACGAACGCGTACGCGCGGTCGATGTAGGTCAACGATTGCTGCAGATCGATGATGTAGATGCCGTTGCGCTCGGTGAAGATGAACCGCTTCATCTTCGGGTTCCAACGGCGGGTTTGGTGTCCAAAGTGGACGCCGCTCTCCAAGAGCTGTCGCGTAGTGACGACGGCCATGGCCGCGTTCCTTCCTTGCCGGCATGTGCTGTGCCGGCGTCCGGTTGTTCAGCGCCGAACCTTTCGGCGCTGCCTGATGCTCGCGCGACACCCACTCGACCTGATCGGTCGTCAGGGACGAGACCGATTGTGCCGCCCAGTCCCTTGGACCGGCAGGCAAGCATGCGAAGTCAGACCCGATGGCAGGTCTGCACAGGTGAGTCTATGCGAGCCTTACCGGTCGCGCACATTGCCGGAATCGCTAACGAGTCGGCATCGCAAACAAGTCCGCGTCCCAGTTGTCCACAGCCGCGCTGCAGCCTCGAGCCGTGTCCACAGATTTGCGACAGACCGCACGATAAGAGTCGGCATCCGAAGACTCCCAACATGCGAGCCCTTCGCCGCAATGTTGTACCGCTGCTCTTTATTGCGGTCTGCCTGTGCGTGCTCGCCATTCCAGCGCCTGCCACAGCGGCCCGTCGACTACCCACCCCGGCCGGCTGGCCGCTGGGCGGGCGTCCTGTGGTGCATCGAGGGTTCGATGCCCCAACGGCGATTTGGGGATCTGGTCATCGCGGTGTCGATCTTGTCGCTAAGCCTGGTGAGGCAGTTCTTGCGGCTGCTGACGGCACGGTGGCATTCGTCGGATCGATCGGCGGCAAGCCGGTGATCAGCCTCGACCACGGCGGAGTCCGCACAACATATGAGCCAGTAGTCAGTACCGTGCATACCGGTGAACGCGTGGCCTTCGGCCAAGTGATCGGCAGGCTCAGCACCGGTGGACATTGTCGCGGCTGCCTGCACTGGGGTTTGCTCGCGGGCAAGACCTATCTCGACCCATTGCTGCTTGTTGGCGGTCCTGGTGGCCGGTTACGCCTGGTCGCGGAGGCGCAACGCGGAATCGTGATGCGAGAAGCGGAAGCGCGAGCGTCCGCTGCATCGGCTACCCAGACCGACGCGAGCGTTACCTCGGCCCGGGCGGCAGGAGGTCATGGGTTTCTCTACCCCGTTGCAGGTCCGGTGACGTCGGCCTTTGGGATGCGGTTGCATCCGCTGCTCAAGATCAGGAAGCTGCACGATGGCACTGACTTCGGCGCCCCGTGCGGGACTGCCATACGGGCACCGTACGCCGGAGTCGTCACGCGGGCTTACTTCAGCCCGGCGTACGGCAACCGGCTTTTCCTGAGCCATGGCAGCGTTGACGGCGTACGCGTGCAGACCGCCTTCAACCATGCCACCCGCTATCTGGTCCGCCCTGGACAGCGGGTCAGCCGAGGTCAGGTGATCGGCCACGTCGGCAGTACCGGTTTCTCCACGGGATGTCACCTGCACCTGATGGTGTGGCTCAACGATCGGCTCAGCAACCCGATGAGCTGGCTATGACTGAATGCGCCCTGAGCTCGTCGAAGGGCGTCCTTCGACAGCTCTGTGCCAAGCTCGTCACGCCCTGGGGTGAGCCTGTTCAAAGGCCGATCGCAGGCGCTCGTTCGTTACGTGCGTGTAGATCTGCGTGGTGGCTAGCGACGCGTGACCGAGAATTTCCTGCACGCTGCGCAGGTCGGCACCGCCCTCGAGCAGGTGGGTCGCCATTGCGTGCCGGAGTCCGTGAGGACCGAGGTCGGGCGCCCCCTCGGTCATTCTGAGAGATCGATGGACGATCCGGCGCACTACTCGAGGGTCGATCCGCCTGCCCCGCTCGCCTAGAAACATCGCCTGGCCCGACTGATCGGTCCTCAGCTGCGTGCGGGCCTTTGCGAGCCAGGCCTCGACCGCACGCAAGGCCGGAGCACCGACTGGAACGGTTCTCTCCTTGCTGCCTTTGCCGAATACCCGGATGACTTGGCGTTCCCGATCAAGATCATTCAGATCGAGACCGCACAACTCCGAGACGCGGATTCCGCTGGAGTACAAGAGCTCGAGTACGGCGACATCCCGTGCGGCTACCGGTCCCCCGCCTTCGCGGGCGGTCGCGATCGCCTCATCGAGCATTCGGCTTGCCGTTGTGCGATCCAGCGTTGGTGGCAAAACGCGTACGGTCTTGGGAGATCGCAGGTTGGCCGCTGGATCCGTGATCATGTGGCCGCTCTCGTGGGCCCAGCTGAAGAACACTCGTGCTGCGGCTGCTCGTCGCTGCAAAGTCGTGCGGGCATGTCCGAGTGTGTGCTGCTTGGCGAGCCAACTACGCAGCGCCTTGAGGTCCACCTCGGCCACGGACGCGATGCCGAGACGATCAAGATGGACGAACAGATTTAGCAGATCGGTGCGGTAGGCGCGTACGGTGTGCTCAGCCAAGTTGCGTTCGCCTCGCAAGTGCCGAAGGTAGCCGCCCAGCAGTTCCTCGAACTGCGCCGGCAATTCACCCTCGGCCACATGACCACTCTCAAACAGCGGAGCGCGCATTCCAAGCGCGCCACGCGGTAGCCTCACCGGCGTGCCATCTCAAACGAGCACGGTGGACGAGTTGAGGACCGGCGGCACGGTCTTGCCGATCGTCCGCTGGGGAAATCCCATCTTGCACCGGCCCACTCGTGCCGTGACTGAGTTCGACGAGGAGCTACAGGAGCTCGTACGGAACATGTTCGCGACCATGTATGCGGCCGAGGGCGTCGGTCTCGCCGCTACCCAGGTAGGTGTCGACGTGGCTGTGTTCGTCTACGACTGCCCTGACGCTGACCACGTCAGGCACGCCGGCGTGATGTGCAACGCCGAGGTCATCTCGCCTGAAGGCAAGGAGCGCAAGCTGCACTCCGCCGACGAGGGGTGCCTGTCCTTACCGGGCGCGTATATCGAGCTGGCGCGGCCTGATCATGCGACGTGTCGTGGGCTCGACCAGAACGGCGAAACGGTAGAGGTGGTTGGCACAGGCCTGCTCGCTCGTTGCTTGCAGCACGAGACCGACCACCTGAACGGAATTGTGTTTGGCGATCGGCTCTCCGGACGGGCCCGCAAAAAGCTCTACGCGCTGCACGAAGATGCTTCAGACCTCTATCCAGACGATTGGCCGGTTACTCCTCGGTCAGACAGCGCGTAACAGGCGACGGCTGTCGCCGCGGCAACGTTGAGTGAGTCAATGCCAGCGAACATCGGAATACGTGCTCGTACTGCGGCGCCCTCCGACCAGCGCTTCGACAGACCGGCGCCTTCGGTGCCAACCATGACTGCGATCCGCGTACTGGGCGCAAGGCTGGCAGCCACCTGATTGAGGTCGACCGCATCCGGCGCCAAGCTAAGTGCCACGGTCAGGAAGCCGCCAGCGGCGAGCAACTCTGGCGTTCCACGCCAATCTTCCAGTCGCGCCCAGGGCAGCGAGAACACCGCACCCATGCTTACCTTGATCGATCGGCGATACAGCGGGTCGGCCGTACGCGGTGATAGCAAGGCGCCGTCCCATCCCAGGCCGGCCGCGTTGCGAAGGATTGCCCCGACATTTGTGTGGTCGACAATGTCCTCCAAAACGACCAGCCGGCGCATAGGCAGAACGTCATCGACGCGATGCCGTTGCTCGCGGTACAGCGAAGCCAACGCCCCGCGATGGACATGGAACCCCGTTACCTGCTCCGCGAGTTCCTCGGTGACGACGAAGACCGGGATGTCCGGCCACTGCTGCAGCACATCGTGCAGGCCAGCAAGCCAGCGCTCAGCGAGAAGAAATGAGCGAGGCCGGTACCCCGCCTCGACTGCGCGGTAGATGACCTTCTCACCCTCGGCAATGAAAAGACCGTGTTCTGCCTCGAGGTGGCGACGTAGCGAGGTCTCGCGAAGCCGGACATAGTCAGCCAGCCGCGGGTCGTCGGCATCGGTGATGTTCAGCTTCACTATGCTCCTCCCCTGATGCATATCGTCGGAACCTTGGACTGGCAGCCAGCACTCGACCATCCCGAGCTCTTGGCTCGCCCCGTCAAGGAAGCGATCGCCGAGCTTGCGGTGGAATGCTTCGTCGCCGCAATCGACCCAAGCAAAGCTGACACTGCCGAGTTTTGTGCGGCGTACGAGGTGCCGTTGGAGGTCTCTGCAAACTGCGTGGTGGTGGCCGGCCGGCGTGCAGAGCTGTCCGTCATGGCAGCATGCCTGGTATGCGCCACCGACAGAGCCGACGTCAACCGAGTCATCCGAAAACGGCTCGACGTACGCAAGATCTCCTTTGCCGGGATGGATGACGCCGTACGCGAGACTGGTATGGAGTTCGGCGGCATCACTCCAATCGGCCTGCCGCCCACTTGGCCCATCTTGGTCGATGAAGCAGTCGCCGGACTGGACATGATCGTTATCGGCAGCGGCATCCGCGGCAGCAAGATCGCCATAGCCGGCCGATCCGCCGCCAAGCTACCCAACGCCGAGGTCTTGGCCCTGGCGATCAGCTCAACAAGCTGACGATCGCCACGACACCAACCGCAACGATGATCACCCGATAGAGCGTCGGGGGAAGCTTGCGGCCAACCCGGCCACCGAGCTGAGCGCCGAGCACCGATCCCACAGCGATTGCGATAGCAACAGGCCAGTTCACTTGGCTGACGAGCACAAACACCACAGCAGCGATTCCGTTGACGATCGTCGCCAAGACGTTCTTGATCGCATTGATGCGGGCCAACGATTCGGCAAAGCCGATGCCCAAGATTGCGATGAACAACACCCCTTGGGCGGCTCCGAAGTAACCGCCATAGACGCTGGTTAATCCGATCGCCAGCCACAACAGCACGGAGCCAAGGACCGGCGGTGCGGCGTCAGTACCGAGCCGAGCACGCCGGTGGGCCAGTCGTCTCGCAATGAAAGGTTGCACAATGACCAGCACGCAGCCCAGGCCGATCAGGATCGGGACGATTGCGTCAAAGGCTTTTGAAGGCAGCCACAGCAGCAACAATGCGCCGGCGATTCCGCCCAGCAGTGAGGCCGATCCCAACCAGAGCACCCGCCGCCGCTGACCCTCCAGCTCACTCCGCGTTGCCCAAGCGCCTGAGAGCGAGCCCGGTGCCAATCCCACGGTATTGGAGATGTTGGCGATCACCGGCGGCACACCGAGCGCCAGCAAGGTCGGAAAGGTGATCAATGTCCCGGAGCCGACAACGGTGTTGATCAACCCTGCAAGTCCTCCGGCGCCGAGCAACGCCAGAAGGTCAAGCCAGGTCACTGAGTCAGATTAGGCTCACTCTCCTGGTCATACTGGCCGTTTGGGACTGGCGAAATCGCCGGTTGCTCCGGCGGGCCGAACGCCACCGACCTGTCAGGCCGACGCTCGAGTGCCTCGGCCTCCTGGATGGCTTCCTCGACCGTACGCCGCAGGGCCCGTTCTTCCTCGTCGCTCTGCTTTTCAATCTCCTTCTGGACGTCGATCTTGGGCGGCGGAGTGAACTCGTCCTGCGTGGCGGCCGGAATTTCTGAGGCGACAGCCTTGCCAACCACGCTGCCCAGGCCCTTTAGTGCGTCATTAAGTTCACTCGGCACGACCCAGACCTTGTTGGCGTCGCCGCGAGCGATAGCCGGCAGCATCTGCATGTACTGGTACGCGAGCAGGGCCTGGTCAGGCTGACCTGCATGGATTGCCCCAAAGACGGTGGTGATCGCCTGGGCCTCGCCTTCGGCGCGCAGCATGGCGGCCTGCCGATCAGCCTGGGCTCGCAGCACAGCGGCCTCACGGTCGCCTTGCGCGCGCAGAATCGCCGACTCCTTCTCACCACCCGCAGACAGAATCTGCGACTGCCGTTGCCCCTCGGCGAGCAGGACCATTGCCCGCTTGTCACGCTCGGCCCGGGCACTCTTCTCCATCGCATCCCGGATCGTGGCCGGCGGCTCGATCGCCCGGAGCTCGACGCGATTGACCTTGATGCCCCACTTGCCGGTTGCCTCGTCAAGCACGACCCGCAGCTGCTGATTGATCTCCTCACGGCTGGTCAGGGCCTCTTCAAGATCAAGTCCGCCGATGATGTTACGCAGCGTGGTCATCGTCAGCTGCTCGATGGCTTTGATGTAGTTCTGCGCCTCGTACGCCGCGCGTACCGGATCGATGATCTGGAAGTAGATGACTGAGTCGATGTTGACCATCAGGTTGTCCTCGGTGATCACTCCTTGCGGCGGGAACGGTACGACGTTCTCCCGCATGTCCATGTTGTAGCGAACCTTGTCGAACAGCGGCACCACCAGATGTGGCCCGGGCTCCAAGGTGCGCCGAAACTTGCCGAGCCGCTCGACCACACCAACGCGCTGCTGGCGGATCACGCGGACCGCATTGCCTATGAAGAAGATCACCGCCAGCGCGATGGCCAAGACGACGATCAACGAAGCGAGATCCACGATCTTCCTTCTCTCTAGGGGAGTGTCCCGTGCTTCGGGTAGACGACAGCAATGACTCCGTCGATCTCGTAGACCTCGATCTCGGTGCCTTGCTCGATCACCACATCTGAGGCATAGGGCCGTGCCGTCCAGCTCTGGCCGTCGACCTTGATCTGGCCTCCGGACTTGTCGATCTGCGAGACGGCGACTCCACTGCTGCCAACCATCTTTGCCGCCGATGATCGATAACCGGGCATGTTGCGGACCTTGGCAAGCACCGTGGGGCGCAGCAGCAAGAGCATCGCAATGCTGATGCCGGCCGCGACCAGAATCTGCAGCCACCACAGGGTGGGGGCGAATGCCGCTACGGCCGCCCCACCCAGTGCTCCAACCGCAAGCATGATCAAAACCAGGTCGAGCGACATGATCTCGGCAATGCCCAGAAGGAAGGCGAGACTCAGCCAGATCGCCCAGGAATTATCACCTAGCCAGTCCGTCAAGTTCACCTCCATCGCAATCTCCAGACGCAGTGATTTGTCTCTTCAATGGTGCCAGTTCGCTAAAGCGCACGGGCCGCCCACCGACCGTCAGCCTCCACCAGACTGAGCTCGATATCGAAGGTCTTCGTCAGGTTCTCAGCAGTGAGGGTTTCCCGCAGCGGGCCCGCTGCCACGATGTTTCCCTCCTTGAGCAGCATGACGTGTGTCATGCCGGGGGGAATTTCCTCCACGTGATGGGTGACAAGGACCGTCGCAGGGGCATATTGATCTTGCGCCAGCTCAGCGAGCGTGTTCACCAGGGATTCCCGACCAGCCAGATCGAGGCCGGCGGCTGGCTCGTCGAGCAGGAGTAGCTCAGGGTCTGTCATCAGAGCCCGAGCGATTTGAACCCGCTTGCGTTCACCTTCGCTGAGTGTGCCGAAGGTGCGGTCCGCCAGGCGCTCAATGTGCAGCTGGGCGAGCAGTTCGGAAGCACGCTCGTGATCGAGGTCGTCATACTGCTCGCGCCATCGGCCGACTACCGCGTACGAGGCGGAAACCACGACGTCACGAACGCTCTCGCCCCGCGGAATGCGCTCCGCGAGCGCTGCAGAAGTGAGGCCAATGCGCGGCCGCAATTCGAAGACATCGACTGTGCCGAGCACCTCACCAAGCAGCCCGGCCACCCCGCTCGAGGGATGGATTTGCGCCGAGATCACCTGCAGCAGCGTCGTCTTGCCGGCCCCGTTGGGCCCGATGACTACCCATCGATCGAACTCGTCCACCTCCCAGGTGATGTCGTTGATCAAGGTAGAACCGTTCCGGACGATGGTGACGCCAGCCAGGTCCACAACAGCTGCCATGGCCCCCAACCTACAGTTCTGATTGACTCGCTCGCTGGCGCTCGCTGTGCCTGATGGCTCGCTACCCTCGCTGCGCTCGCTCTGCCGGATATCCTCGGTTTACCTTGGGACGATGGAGTCTCTGCCTTCGGTTCGCATGACCGCGAACCTGAACTCGCTGATCAGAGGGCAGCAATCCATTGAGCAGGCGGAGCGCGCGATTGTCGGCGATGACGTGGCCCATCACGTGATCGACCCCGATAGTGCGCTCGGTCTCGATCCGCTTGAAGCCTCGACGTTGGACGAGGCTTTGGGAGCGCTGACGACCGCCGAGCAAAACGGATGGTTCCTCGGGCTGCCCACGCCGGGGTCGCTCGCACCACTACGAGGCCCCGCGGAATTCAACCTCGCCGCCTTGGAGCAGGGTGAGGCGGTGGTGGCCAGCAGTGCTGGCCTCGGCTTAGTACCGATCCGGGTCGGACAAGCTGTTCAGTGGCGCATCTTCACTACAGAGCGACCTCTTGCGCCGAGCAGCCCCTATGAAGCGGAGCGAGCCCTGAACGAAGTAGTCATGGACGCGGCCGCGGCGCTGTCACGACTCGACGTCGCTGCAGGCGCTCGGCCTCAGCCGCCGGACGGAACAGCGCTGGCACCTGGTTACAGCTCTCGCCAGCGAGCGACGGTTCAGCGAGCGACCCGGCTGCTTGCCGCATGCGATGCGGCCTTGCGGCATGACGGTGCCAGCATCTCCTCGTTCGAGGCTGAACGGCGCGCTCAAGAGCTGCGCCGGGTACGGGCCAAGGCGGGCGAAGCGCTCGGTTCAGCCGTCAGCTGGCTGGGGTGAACAGATCGCAGCGAGCAAAGGAAGCAATCCAAGACCATCTACTACGCTGCCCACATGTCCCTGCTCCCCGCACTGACGGGCTCGTTTTCTACTCCGGCAGCCGGAAATCCTACGGTCGCAATCATGGAGGCCGCGTACGCACACCACGACATTGACGCCCGATACATCAACTGCGAGGTAGCCGCTGAGGGCTTATCCGATGCCGTGCGCGGTGCGACGGCGATGGGCTGGATCGGGTTCAACTGCTCATTGCCGCACAAGGTTGCGGTGATCGAACTGCTCGATGAGCTCGCCGAATCGGCTCGTCTCATCGGCGCCGTGAACTGCGCGGTACGCAGCGAGCAGCGATGGATCGGCGAAAATACCGATGGTCGGGGCTTCCTCGCCTCTTTGCGCACCCTTACCGAACCGGAAGGACAGCGGGTTCTCATTCTCGGAGCCGGTGGTGCGGCGCGCGCGATTGCCGTCGAGCTAGCACTCGCCGGAGCAGCTGAGCTCTGGGTGGCCAATCGCAATGTTGCCAAGGCGTCCGAGATTGCGGCGCTGGTCAACGCCGAGACCTCGTGCACATGCACGGCTATTGAGTGGCGGGGCGAGCTCGGTGTGCCGGCGTCGGCAACTGTTGTCGTCAATGCCACATCGCTGGGCCTGCCGGGCTCCGGTGAAGTGCCGCTGTCCTTTGACACCGTTCCCTTGGGCCTAGTGGTCTGCGACGTCATCCCGAATCCGCCCGACACGTCGTTTCTGCAACGGGCTCGTCAGGCTGGCGCAAGAACGCTCGATGGCCGTGGCATGCTGCTCAACCAGGGCGCGATCAATATCGAGCTCTGGACCGGCGTCGACCCGGATCGTGAGGTTATGGGTAGAGCACTTGATCAGGCCATCGCCGGCTGGGTGCACCCTTAACGCTGATGGTGGGCACGCTATTTGCGATCGGTGGTGCTGAGGCCAAGCTTCGGCGCCGGACCGTTTTGGGCACCTTTGTTGCGGCCGCCGGTGGCACAGACGCGCGGATCGCTGTTGTCTCCTCGGCCTCCTCGCTGGGCACCGACGTGGCGGAGGTCTACCAGACCGTCTTCACCTCGCTTGGAGCGCATCAGATCATCTCGCTGCGCCCCGAGAGTCGCGCACAAGCGCACGATCCTGATCTTGCGAAGGCGCTGGGGGAAGTCAACGCAATCTTCCTCACCGGTGGCAATCAGCTCAAGCTCAGCTCCTTAATCACCGGAACGCCTTTCGGAGATGCAATCAAGCAGGCGTACCGACAAGGCACTGTGGTCGCCGGAACGTCAGCCGGCGCCAGCATTCTGGCTGAGCACATGATTGCTTTCGGCGCGGGCGGTGCAACGCCGAAGCAGCGGATGAGCCAGTTATCAGCTGGGCTGGGGCTGCTCCATGGCGTGGTGATCGATCAGCATTTCGAGCAGCGCAACCGGTACGGCCGGCTGCTCTCGCTAGTCGCTCAGTCGCCGTCACTGCTCGGCCTGGGTGTGGATGAGGACACCGCAGCTGTTATCCACGACCAGAACAGGCTCGAAGTCATCGGCCGAGGTGCCGTCACCGTAGTAGATGGGCAGAACATGGTGTCCGACGCCTTCCTAGCCAAGCGCACGACTCCGCTGCTGGTCTCTGGAGCGGTACTCCATGTGCTGCCTGCTGGGAGCCAGTTCAACCTCGCTACTCGTGCCCTTCTCGCCCATAAGACCGTCCTTCCCGATCCTGAGATGGTGGCGGCGGGCGCCGAGGAGGTGGATCTCCACGAGGTCGCACGAGACATCGGTTGATTGTTCGCTGCTCGCTGCGGATTGCGACGCGAAGCCACGAGGCGACCCGTCAGGCTCGGTCGGCTGAGGCGAGTTCTTCCTGCTCGCTTATTGGCGGCAACGGCTGTCCGGTCTCGAGCAGAGTCTTCATACTGTTCAAGATCCAGACCCAACCGTCCTTGACGTTCTGCCAGGTCAGCGGACTCTGCTCGAGGTTGCTATGGACGAGCCGGACCCGCGTAAGTCTTTCTCCGGCCTGCTCAACGGTCCATTCCACTCGGCTCGCGGGTTCGGTTGCCAGGTCCGGGTCATAGAGCGTGTGCCAGGTCTGGACGAAGCGACCGGGGCGGCTCAGAGATGGTGGCTGCATCTCCTCGATGAGGCCATCGACGGCCGGCCGTCCGTCGGCGACCACCGTCCGGTAAGGCCTGCCTTGCTCGGGCGGCTCGACGTAGGCGGTGCTGTGGAAATAACGCCTCGTCCATTCCGAATCTGTGATCGCGGCCCAAACCTGCTGAGGCGTTGCGGCGATATAGATCTGATAGACGTGGGCCGTAAGAGTCATGCCGACTGTTCCTTCCTCGCTTCCATTTGCCGATCGGACGTAACGTGCTCGTCCAAGCCGACAAGAGCAGCCGTGAATCGAGCCGCGTACTTGCTGATCCACCGGTTGGCGACTTGCTCGATGGGCACCGGATTGAGGTAGTGCCGCTTCGTCCGTCCATGCCGTGCGGTGATCACGAGGTTGACATCTGCTAGGACGACGAGATGCTTCATGACCCCAAAGCGGGTCATCTCCGGAAACCTTTCACACAACTCATTGAGCGTTTGACCGTCCCGATTGAAAAGGGAATCAAGAAGTGCCCGCCTGGTCGGGTCAGCGAGCGCCCGAAACACATCACCGCCCTGCTCCACGTTCCGACGATATGTGACTATTTAGTCACATGTCAACGCTCTAGCAGACTACGGTCATGAACTCATTACTGGAACGGCTCTTCGATGCCTGGACCGGAGTTGATGATCTATCTCAGTTGGAAGATCGGTTCGCCGGGCTCTATGCCGATCCGGTACGCATCAACGGCACAGATGTGTCGCCACTGGATCTGGCTGCCAGAGCCAGGTCGCTGCACGGAGCGTTCTCTGGCTTGCGGGCGGAGGTGCTGCAGGTTGTTGAAGATAGCGGCAGCATCGCCGTCGCTCATCTCATGCATGGCTGGCATACCGGGCCGTATGAGACGCGAGTCGGGATCATCCAGCCAACCGGATCCAGAGTGCAGATCCGCGCTATTGATCTCTTGACGATCAGCGACGGAAAGATCTCAGCTATCTGGGTGATTGCAGATGATCTTGGCACACTGCGCCAGCTGGGCTGGCAACCGTAGCTGGCACCGGATGACCGCGCAGGTCATCAGTGGCAAGATCACAGCAAACCGATGCCTTGTAAGGAGCGTTTGTGACCCAAAGCGTTGCCCCGGCTCCAGCTCCGGATCTCAAGATCATTTCAAGCAGGGTCTTCCGCGTCCGAACGTCTGGCACTACGAACCGGCCATCCAGCTCGTCGTCGACCTTGGCGTGCTGGAGGACTTCCCGACCAACAAGCTGCCGGGGTTCGCCGATCACCTCGTTGAGCGACTACCCGGCCTGGAGAACCACACGTGCAGCAGGGGCCGACGTGGCGGTTTCGTCGAGCGGCTGCACGAAGGAACTTGGGTCGGCCATGTCGCCGAGCATGTAGCGCTGCAGCTTCAGCAGACGGTCGGACATGACATGCGACGGGGCAAGACCCGACAGGTGAAGGGCGAGCACAGCCGCTACAACGTGATCTACGCCTACTACGACGAGTCGGCCGGACTGGCTGCAGGCGAGCTGGCCGTACGACTGATCAACGACCTCATCGTTCGCGATCCAGACTTCGACTTCGACAAGGAGCTGGAGAGCTTCATCGTCCGCGGCGAGCGGACGGCGTTCGGACCGTCCACTCAGGCGATCGTCGAGGAGGCGGTCAGCCGTGACATTCCTTACCTGCGCCTCAACACTGCTTCGCTGGTGCAGCTCGGTCAGGGTGTCCACCAGAAGCGGATCCGGGCGACTATGACATCTCAGACGCCATCGGTCGCTGTCGACATCGCGAGCAACAAGGAGCTCACGCTTTCGCTGCTGTCGGCCGCAGGTCTTCCGGTCCCTCGATCACAATCGGTACGCGCCGTCGATGATGCGGTCCGGCTGGCGAACCGGATCGGCTACCCAGTGGTTCTCAAACCGCTCGACGGCAACCACGGTCGGGGCGTGATGCTGGACCTGCGCAGCGATGCCGAGGTACGCAGCGTGTTCGACGTTGCAAAGTCAGAGTCCCGCAGCGGATTGATCATTGTGGAGACCTACATCACCGGGCGTGACTATCGGTGTCTGGTGATCGACGGCAAGATCGCGGCAATCGCGGAGCGAGTGCCAGCTCACGTCATCGGCGATGGTGTATTGACGATCAACGAGCTAGTTGCCAAGACCAACGCCGACCCCCGTCGTGGCGTTGGCCACGAGAAGGTCCTCACCAGGATCAAGATCGACCAGGCTGCAATTGATCTTGTGGCGGCTCAGGGCTTCAGTATGGATGCCGTGCCGCCGGAGGACACCGTGGTGAAGCTCACACTTACCGGGAACATGTCCACCGGCGGCATTTCGATCGACCGCACCTTCGAAGCACATCCGGAGAACATCGAGATTGCCGAGGAGGCCGCGAGGGTCGTTGGACTCGACATCGCTGGCATCGATTTCATTGCACCCGACATCACCCAGCCGGTACGTGAAGCCGGTGGAGCTATCTGCGAGGTGAATGCTGCGCCGGGCTTCCGGATGCATACTCATCCAACGATCGGCGACCCGCAGTATGTGGCGAAGCCAGTGGTCGACATGCTCTTCCCGCCCGGGACACCGAGCCGGATTCCGATCGTGGCTGTCACCGGCACCAACGGGAAGACCACGACGGCGCGGATGATCGCCCACATCTTCAAGGGCATCGGCAGGAAGGTCGGAATGACATCCACCGACGGTGTCGTGATCGACGAGCGGTTGGTCATTCGCTCAGATGCCTCGGGGCCGAGGTCGGCCAAGATGGTGCTGCAGAATCCCCGAGTCGACTTCGCCGTCTTCGAGGTAGCTCGCGGCGGCATTCTGCGCGAAGGCCTGGGCTATGAGCGCAACGATGTTGGAGTTGTCCTCAACGTGCAGGCCGATCATCTAGGACTGCGCGGGATTGACACGCTCGAGCAGCTTGCAGATGTCAAAGCCGTCATTGTAGAGGCGGTGCCGCGTAACGGCTTCGCGGTTCTCAATGCTGACGATCCGCTGGTTCGGGCCATGCGGCGACGCTGCTCCGGGCGGATCGTGTGGTTCAGCATGGCCGAACCGGGCAGTGAGATCCGCGACTCCGTTGATGATCACTGCCGCCGGGGCGGACTGGCAGTCGTATTGGAGCACAGTGATCTTGGCGACATGATCATGGTCAAGGAAGGTCGCCGCTCAATGCAGTTGGCCTGGACCCACTTACTGCCGGCGACCTTCGGCGGTCGCGCCACGATGAACGTCCAGAACGCGATGGCGGCTGCGGCTGCGGCATTCGCCGCAGACGCCTCGCTGCATGACATCCGGCAAGGTCTGCGGAGCTTCTCGACCAACTACTACCTTGCCCCGGGTCGGCTCAACGAAGTCAGCGTCGAGGGCCGGACGGTCATCGTCGACTACTGCCACAACGTTCCCGGGATGATCATGCTCGGTGACTTCGTGGACAAAACTGGCGAAGCTCTGGAAAGCACCAATGACCTGGGACGGATATCCCGCATCGGTGTGATATCCACCGCCGGTGATCGCCGAAACGACGACATGCGCGCCCTCGGCCGGGAAGCGGCTCAGCACTTCGACGTAATGATCGTGCGTGAGGACGTCAATCTGCGAGCTCGGGCAGCTGGTGAGGTCGCCGACCTGGTGGCCAGCGGAGCGCGCCAGGCGATGGCCGAGGGTGCACGCTGCAAACAGGTCGAGATCGTGCTGGAGGAACTGGCAAGTGTCCGGCATGCGATGTCGCGATCAAACCCTGGCGATCTTGTGGTGATCTGCGTTGAACAGCATGCAGCGGTGATGGCCGAGCTGGAGTCCTACGGGCACCATGCGCAGCCGGGTGCCAGACCCGACGACAATCGCGACATCAGCAATGCCGTCCCCGATCCGGATTCACACTGAACTGCGAGGGTCGCGATGCGCGAGCAGCTCAAAAGCTACTTGAGCACTTTCGCGCGCAATACATCGGCGCTGTCTCGCGAGCCGCCGCGCTCGAGCAGCCAGCGATCGAGTATTTCACGATCTTGATGCGTCATGATGGCGACCACGTCACCGTCCCGGGCCTGGCCAAGCAACGACATCAGACCGTCAAGCTCACTGTCATGAGCGCGCTCGATCTCCATGCCAGCATGCGCCGCGCCTTCGGAGATCAGCTCGTTGATCTGTTCCATGCTCCGGCCGCGTATGTAGTTCTGCTTGTGAACGATCTCCACCACATCCGCACCCACCGCAGCGATCTCGCCGAGGCGTACGAACACATCATCGGTACGATCACCTGCGGTACCGACGCCGAGCAGCGACCGCGCCCCGGGTAGCCGAATGCCGTTCATGATCTCTAACAGCGCCTCCAGGCCGGCCTCATTGTGGGCGAGGTCGATCACCACGCTGATCGCTACGCCGGAAATCGGAAGTGTCCATATATTCATTCGACCGGGGTTGCTCTCGTTGGGATCAAATGATCGCAATCCGTCGGCAACCTGCTCAACCGAGAAGCCCAGGGCCAGCGTCGCAGAGGTCACCGCAAGCACGTTCTCCATATTGACCTTGCTCAACCCGGCCAGGGTCATCGGCACATCAATCACCTCGATGACCTCAAGCGGGCCGCGCCTGGCCGGAGCACACAGATCCAGCCGTCGAGAAGGGTTGTCACCCGGCCGCGCTCGGAAAGCACGTTGCGCCCTGATGGTGAGTCGGGGTCACGAGTGAACACCCAAATCCGGGCTTTGGTACCGAGCCGCATGGCGAAGGTACGCGGGTCGTCGGCGTTCAGCACACACCAGCCGTCCGGTTTGGTGATCTTCGTGATCACCGCCTTGACCTCGGCAAGCTGGTCGAGGGTGTCGATTCCACCGAGCCCCAGATGGTCGGCGCTGATGTTGGTTACCACTGAAACGTCGTTGTAAGCGACCCCGACCCCGCGGCGCAGGATCCCGCCGCGGGCCGTCTCGGTCACCGCAAGCTCCACACCTGGGTGGCGCAGTACCTGACCAGCCCCACTCGGGCCGGAGAAATCACCGGCCTCGACCAGTTGCCCGTCGATATAGACCCCGTCGGTACTCGACCAGCCGACCAACCAGCCGGCGCGAAGCGCCACGTGACCGATCATGCGCGCCGTCGTGGTCTTGCCATTGGTTCCGGTGATCGCCACTACCGGAATCTGCGGCCTGATCAGTTGTGGAGCTGAGCCGAGTGGAGCCGCAGTGATCGCAGCACCCTCGGCAGTGATCATCTCGGTGACTCTCTCTGGCCCGGCCGCCACGCCGTCGAGGACGCGCCCCAGTCCGTACGCCAGCGCCTCGGCCCGGCCGGCGTGGCGCCAGGGATATGCCACGACGATCTTGTTGACCGACTGTCCGGTGCGAGTACGGACTGCCAGCCGGGTCACACCTGCTGCTCGAGCGATTCGCCGGACGATCTGGGTGAGCAGTCGTATCGCGAAGCGTTGCCGGAACACCGTGCCGGGGGCTCCGGGTCGCGTGGTGCCCAACCCCAGCTCCGTACCAAGATCAGAAGCTGCGGCGACCGGCAGTGGCATGAGTTCGGTGAGATCAAGAGTGAGCTTGGCCGCGGGACGAGGAAAGTACAGATTGGGTCCATCGAGCAGGCGTACGTCGACCAGGGAGCGGGGAACGGATTCGGTAGCCACTCGGTGTGTCAGGCGCCGGTGGAGTGCAGACCACCGTCGACGTGAATCATCTCGCCGGTCGTCTTGGGGAAGAAGTCGCTGAGCAGTGCCACCACCGCGCGCGCGGTGGGCGTGATGTCTTTGGGATCCCAGCCGAGCGGCGCTCGCTGCCCCCATACATCGTTGAAAGCCTCGGCGCCGCCGATCGCCTTCTTTGCCAGGGTTTCCAGCGGACCCGCAGCGACCAGGTTGACGCGTACGCCGTCTGATCCCAGATAGCGCGCCAGATAGCGGCAAGTGCTCTCCAGAGCCGCCTTGGCAACGCCCATCCAGTCGTAGACGGGCCAGGAGACGGTGCCGTCGAAGGTGAGTCCAACAACCGATGCCGGTTCGGCAAGCAGCGGCTTGCAGGCCATGGTCAATGAGGCCAACGAATAGGCCGACACCTGCAACGCGGTGCCGACATCGGACCACGGCGTGCTCAGAAACTTCCCACCGAGCGCGGTTTCGGGATTGGCGAAAGCCAGCGAATGCACCACACCATCGAGATGGTCCAGGTGCTCACCGAGCTGGGCCGCCAAACCGGCTAAGTGATCGTCGTTTGTCACGTCGACCTCGAGCAACAGCGGCACTGGGTCAAGCTTCTTGATCACCCGAGCAGTGAGGCTCATCGCTCGGCCGAAGTTCGACACAACGACCGTCGCACCTTCGGCCTGGGCGGTCTTGGCGATGTGGAAGCCGATGGAGGTGTCCAGGGTGACGCCGGCAACAAGAATGTTCTTGCCCTCGAGAATGCCCACAGATAGTCCTTTCAGTGCCCATCTTCTTAGGGCCCCATCTTCTTAGGGCCCATCTTCCTTAGTGCCGATTTCTCGGGGCCTGATCCTCAGTGGCCCATGCCCAGGCCGCCGTCGACAGGGATGACAGCACCGGTGATGTAGCTCGCCGCGTCGCTGGTCAGGAATTCGATGGTCCCGGCAATGTCGTCGACAGCGCCCAACCGGCCCAGCGGAATCTGCTCGCCATATTTCTTGATCAAGTCCTCACCGAGCTCGGCAGTCATGTCGGTCTCGATGAAGCCAGGCGCAACGACGTTCGCCGTAATGCCCCGAGATCCCAGTTCGCGGGCCAGAGAGCGTGCCAAGCCGACCAGTCCCGACTTCGAGGCCGCATAGTTCACCTGTCCGGCCGAGCCCATCATCCCGACCACCGAGGAGATGAATACGATCCGTCCGAACTTCGCCCGGACCATGGGACGCGCGGCCCGCCGCGCCACCCGGAATGCGCCGCTCAAATTGGTCGCAATCACGTGGTCCCAGTCCTCGTCCGACATCCGCATGAGCAAGGTGTCCCGGGTGATGCCGGCGTTTGCGACCAGCACCTCGATTGTTCCCAGGCTCGATTCCACCTGGGCGAACGCTGCCTCGATCTGGGGCGGATCGGTCACATCGCACTGCACGCCCAGCACGTCGGCGGGTACCTCGCCGCTGCGGTAGGTGGCAGCCACCCGATGGCCCGCCTTGGCCAGTCGAGCAGCAATGCCGTAGCCGATTCCTTTGCTGCCACCGGTCACCAGAACAACTCGCGATGGATTCACTCGGGTCACGCTACCGAGTGCTCCAGATCACCGGGGAGCAGGCGTAGGCTGACTTGGTGACTGATCGCGAGGCCGGCGTGAATACACCCATCGCCGCCGAGTCGGGCCGCCGCGGCTCGGCCCCGCTGATCACCGATGCCCACATGGGGACCAGCGACGAGATGTCGGCCCGGATCCGCCAGTACACGATCACCATGAGCATCCGGGCGGCTTGTTTCATCAGCATGATCTTCGTTCACGGCATCTTTCGGTGGATCCTCTTCGCGGGCGCTGTGGCATTGCCACTGATCGCGGTCATGGCGGCGAACCAGGTCAACCGGCATTTTCGTAGTCGTCGCAAGATGACCCACGGATTGCCGACCGAGCGCCTCGGATTGACTACCGGTCACAATGACGAGCCGGGTAGCGCTGAGGTGATCGAGGAGGACGAGATCAGTCAATCGCGACCGAATGAACGTGTCGCCTAACGGCGTCGACCCGCTTCCGGAAGGTCCTGACGGTCTGATCTGCTCGGCTCGAGGTTGCCAGCAGACTGCCTCGTACGACCTGCAGTGGAACAATCCGAAGATTCACAATGCCGACCGTCGCAAGCACTGGCTGGCCTGCGATGGTCACCGCGAGTCGTTGGTGCAATTCCTGTCCGCTCGCGGATTTCTGAGAGATGTGCTTCCGCTCTAGCCTCCGATCGCCGACATCGGGCGATCTGGCTGCAGGAAGCTCGGATCGTTGATGCCGTGCCCCGGCTTCTTGCCCGCTACCGCAGCGACCCATAGTGCGGCAAGCTCGGCGTCGCTGGCACCATTGCGCAGCGGCGCGCGCAGGTCTGATTCGGTGCGGGCGAAGAGGCAGTTGCGGATCTGGCCGTCGGCAGTCAGCCGGACCCTGTCGCAGGCGCCACAGAACGGTTGCGTCACCGACGCGATGATGCCGACCGAATAATCGGTGCCCGCCACCCGGAAGAGCTCCGCCGGTGCACTGCCTCGCATTGCGGCATCCTCCGGATCCTCGAGCAGCTCAACGTGCTCGCCAAGACGCTGCTTGATCTCGGCTGCTGTGATCATTTCGTCGCGTTTCCAACCATGCTGGGGATCCAGTGGCATCTGCTCGATGAACCGCAGCTGTACCTGCTCGGCCATGGCCCATTGCAGCAGATCGAATGCCTCATGATCATTGATACCCCGCAGCAGCACGGTGTTGATCTTCACAGGCTGCAGCCCCGCCTCTCGGGCCGCGGTGATTCCGGCAAGGACATCGGGCAACCGCCGACGGCGGCTCATGGTGGTAAAAGTGTCGGGATCCAAGGTGTCGAGCGAGACGTTGATCCGCTTCAGTCCCGCTGCGGCCAATTTCTCGGCCCGCGCCGCCAGACCGATCCCGTTGGTCGTCAACGCGATATCAGGAAGTGGCGACAGTGCTGAGATGTCTGCGACAAGCAGCTCGAGATTCTTGCGCAGCAGGGGTTCGCCGCCGGTCAGGCGTACTGTCTTGATGCCCAGCCGCTCGACACCGATAGTGATCAGCCGCACTATCTCGTCGTCGGTCAAGACCTCTGCGCCTGGTAGCCAGTCCAATCCTTCCGGAGGCATGCAATAAGCACACCGGAGATTGCAACGATCCGTGAGCGAGACCCGCAGATCCGTGGCCACTCTCCCGTACGCGTCCGCAAGCACGAATTGATCACGCTCAGCGATCTCCGTAGTCGCGGAAGAGCCTTTGCGAAGCCGCGGAAACGGCAGCAGCGTGGTCATGTTTGGAGTCTAATTTGGCCTTGCCGAGAGCCCGACGATCCGCTCAGGATGCGTATAGACGTTCATGGTCTCCCCCCGGACGAATCCGACCAGTGTCAGCCCAGCCGCCTCAGCTAATTCAGCCGCCAGTGAGCTTGGGGCGGAAACCGCGGCAAGCACCGGAATGCCAGCCAGTACGGCCTTCTGGGTGAGCTCAAAGGACGCTCGTCCAGAGACGGCTAAGATCATCTGGCGCAATGGAAGCAGCTGCTCCCGGATCGCCCAGCCGATGACCTTATCCACCGCATTGTGGCGCCCGACATCCTCACGTACGCATAGCATCTCCGAGTCCAGACCGAGCAGCCCCGCCGCATGCAGCCCGCCGGTCTGGTCGAACGCTCGCTGATGCTCACGCAGTCGCATGGGTGCCGTCAGCACCAGCTCAGCTGGCACCCCCACACCGTCGGTTACTCCATATCGCGATTCCCGCAGCACCTGCTCAATCGTCGTGGTGCCACAAATGCCGCACGCGCCGCTCATCACGACATTGCGTCGCACTGCCGTTGACGCCGAAACGTGCGAGGCGAGGGTGACATCCAACACGTTGTAGCTATTGACCCCGTCGGTGTCCGACCCCGCACAGTAGCGCGCGAGCGCAATGTCGGACCGGTCCGCGACGATGTCCTCGCTGTACAGCAGGCCGTGTACAAGATCGATGTCGCTGCCGGGAGTCCGCATGGTCACCAGGAACGGTTCACCGTTTAGGCGGATTTCTAGCGGCTCCTCCACAGCCAGCGTGTCGCTGCGACGGATCATCTGCTCTGGCCCTACCCGAAGCACCGCATGGCGGCGAGTTACTCGTCCCATACCATCATCCTGACCCCTAGCATCAAGCGAGCCGCACGATTCGCCTCGTCAGGAGCACCAACCATGGAACTCAAGCAATGGCTGACCACACTGTCCGCCGGCCTGCATACCACCGATGTCCCTCTTGACGAAGACGCAGTGCACATCTTGCTGGACCTGGCACGAGACTCCGCACATGAGGTGGAGCGCGTGGCCGCGCCACTCAGCACCTTCCTGGTCGGGATCGCTGTCGGACGCGGCGCAACTCTGGGCAGCGCCGCCGCAACGGCCACCGCTTTGCTGATGAACCAGGAGGCCTCCGACTAGCCTGGCTGCGTGCGCCGCTTGTGGCTCCGTTGGGCACTCCTGATCGCCTTCGTCGCTGTGCTTGGTGCCGTCTTCGTCAACCTGGGCGAGTGGCAACTCGACAGATTGGCTCAGCGTAAGGAACGTAACGCTACAACGATCGGCAACGAGCAGAAGCCGGTTCAGCCGTACCAAGCAGTATTCACACACCTGATCACTGATGCTGATCAATGGCAGCGGGTCGAGGCGCGGGGAACGTTCGATGCAGACCATCAATTCGTCGTGCGCTACCGCAGCAACGGGGATGCTGACGGCTACGAGGTCGTAACCCCGCTGCGTACCGCGACCGGCGCGATTCTGGTGGACCGCGGATTCATTCCACTGGAACATGGTGCTCGGATTCCTTCGGCAGCTCCAGCGCCGCCGACCGGCGAGGTGACAATCGTTGGACACGTACGCCGCAGTGAGAAGGGTCGGCGAGGCGCCACCACGCCGGTTGCCAATCAGATGCGCCTGATCAACTCAGACGCCATTGCCGCCACGCTCCCCTATCCGATTGCCTCGGGCTACATCGGCTTGCTGACCATCGAGCCGGAACAGCCGGGTGGCTTTCAACCGATCCCACTGCCGGAGCTGTCCGAGGGGCCGCATTTCTGGTACGCCGTGCAATGGTTCATGTTCACCGCGATCGCTGCAGCGGGAATCGTGGTGTTCATCCGGAGCGATCTACGGGCCCGGCGCGAGGAAGACGAAGCCGCCACCGAAGCTCGCGTGACGGTGTAAAGATTCATCATGGACCTCGGGCTTGCAGACCGTGCGTTTGTCGTTACGGCGGCCAGCAGCGGCCTTGGGCGCGCCGCCGCCGAGCAGCTTGTCGCCGAGGGGGCTCGGGTAGTACTTGTTGCACGCCGGGCCGAGATGCTCGCGGAAGCGGTAAGCCGGATGGGACCGGACCGCGCAGTCGCGCTCGCTGCCGATCTGACAGATGCCAATACTGCCGAGACTGCATGTGCACTCGCGCTGGACGCATTCGGGCGGCTCGATGGTGCACTGATCAGTGTTGGTGGCCCGCCCGCCGGATCGGTGTTGGATACCACCGAGGAACAATGGCGCAGCGCGTTTGACTCGGTCTTCCTGGCAGCTTTACGAGTCAGCGCGACTGTGGTGGAGCATGGCACGGCAAGCGGCCTGTGCATTGTCTGGGTGCTGTCGACCTCGGTGAAGACACCCATACCTGGACTTGCCGCGTCGAACGGTCTGCGCCCCGGGCTCGCCATGCTCGTCAAGCAGCTCGCCGACGAACTTGGTCCGCAGGGCACCAGAGTGATCGGTTTGATGCCGGGCTCCATTGAGACGGAGCGAGCCCAATATCTCAATTCGCTCAAGGACGATCCAGCGGCGGCCCGAGCCAGTACTGAGGCGGCGATCCCGCTGGGCCGATACGGCCGACCGGAAGAGTTCGGGCGGGTCGCGGCCTTCATGCTTTCCCCAGCCGCGTCCTACCTGACCGGTTCAGTGATCCCGGTCGAGGGCGGCGCCCAACGCGGGCTCTGATCAAACTGCGTCCGGTACAGCTCGGCATACAGCCCGCCCTCACGCAGCAACTGCTCGTGCCGGCCGCGTTGCACGATCCGGCCCTGATCCACAACGATGATCAAGTCCGCGTCGCGGACCGTCGACAGCCGGTGAGCGATGACGATGCTGGTACGACCCTCCATCGCAAGATCAAGTGCCTGCTGTACGGCAACTTCCGATTCCGAATCCAGATGTGCGGTGGCCTCGTCCAGCACCACGATGGGCGGGGCCTTGAGCAGCAGCCGCGCGATGGCAAGCCGCTGCCGCTCTCCCCCGGACAGCCGATAGCCGCGCTCGCCGACGACTGTGTCCAGGCCGTCGGGAAGGCTCTCCACTAGTGTCTTGAGCTGCGCCGCCTCCAGGGCCTCCCAAATCTCGGCGTCGGTGACATCAGGCTTGGCGTACTGCAGGTTCGCGCGAATCGTGTCGTGGAACATGTGCGCGTCTTGCGTCACATAGCCGACCTTTCCGCGCAACGAATCCTGCTTCAGCTTCCTGACATCGGTGCCGGCGACGAAGACCGTTCCTGATGTGGCGTCATAGAGCCGGGCAATCAAGTGGGTCATGGTGGTCTTGCCGCCGCCGGAACGTCCGACGAGTGCCACAGTCTGACCAGCGGGGGCATCGAAGGTGACATCGTGCAGTACTTGGCCGCTGGGTCGTTGATCGAGCGAGGCAATCGACTCCAGGCTTGCCAGCGAGACCTCATCGGCGGTCGGATAGCTGAACGAGACATGATCAAACCTCACCGAAGCCGGCCCATTGACTGTCTCGGCGTCTTCGGCGTCACGGATCATCGGCACCAGGTCGAGGACTTCGAAGACTCGGTCAAAGCTGACCAGGGCGTTCATGACATCGATGCGCAAGTTCGTCAGTTGCGTAAGTGGCCCGTATAGCTGAGCCAGCAGTCCGGCTAAGGCCGTCAGGGTGCCGACAGTGAGGACGCCGTCAATGGCCAAAGACCCGCCGACGCCGTAGACCAGGGCAGTTGCCAATGCAGCGACCAGGCCCAACGACGCAAAGAAGAATCGCCCGTTCATCGCGATCTTGACCGAGACATCGCGTACCGCTCCTGCCCGTTCCGCGAACCGGTCGTGCTCCTCCACGGCCCGCCCGAAGAGTTTGACCAGCAGCGCTCCGCTGACGCTGAACCGCTCGGTCATGGTCGCCGACATATCGCCGTTGAGTTGCATCTGGCGCCGGGTCAGATCTGCGAGTTTGCGGCCCACGATCTTGGCCGGGATGAGAAAGATCGGCAACATGATCAGCGCGGCAAGGGTGAGCTGCCAGCTCAATACGATCATCGCCCCAAGGACCAACACGAGACTGATCAAATTGGACAGCACTGTCGACAGGGTGGAGGTGAACGCTTGCTGGGCGCCGATCACATCTGAATTGAGCCGCGATACCAGCTTTCCGGTCTGAGTCCTCGTAAAGAACGCGACGGGCATTTGGACCACATGATCGAACACCTTGGTTCGCATATCGAAGATCAAGCCTTCGCCGATGGTCGAAGAGAACCAACGCTGAACCACATTGAGCACTGCCTGCAACACGGCCAGAGCAGCGACTATCAGGCTCAGGGTGATCACGACCTGGCGGTTGCTTTGCAAGATGCCTACGTCGATGATCTGCTTGAAAAGCAGCGGCGGCGCCACACTGAGCGCAGACATAATCACTACCAAGACGACGAAGATTGCGATCAGTAGCCGATAGGGTTTCGCAAACCGCAGAACACGCCAAACAATGCCGGGGCTGAGTTGATGCTGCGCAACCTCGGGATCCTGCGACATTCGCCGCATCATCATGTACATCGACATGGTTTCCTCCGGGGCTTGGGAACGCTCGGCGGTCCCAGGCTATTCCGGAGCAGTGACAGGCAGCCCACGCGAAGGCCCGGACGCTACTGCGCCCGGGCCTTGGTAATGAGCTGTGATCAGCGCTTCCTGGCAGGAGCCTTCTTGGCGGTCGTCTTCTTGGCAGGGGCCTTCTTTGCCGTTGTCTTTTTCGCAGCAGACTTGGCGGCCGTCTTCTTGGCAGGCGCCTTCTTTGCCGTTGTCTTCTTCGCAGCAGACTTGGCGGCCGTCTTCTTGGCAGGCGCCTTCTTTGCCGTTGTCTTCTTCGCCGGAGCCTTGGCAGCCTTCGCCGGTGTCTTCTTCGCGGCTGCCTTCTTGGCAGGAGCCGCGCTCTTCCTCGCCGCGCTGCCTGACGCGGTCTTTTTGGCACCGCGGGTAGCGCCTCCGCGACCGCGCAGCTCAACTCCGGCTTCCTTCAAAACACCATGCACGAACCCAAAGGAACGGCCGGCGTCGTCAGCGATCTTCCGGATGCTCTCGCCCGCGGCGTACCGCTTGGCGTACTGGGAAGCAAGCGTTGTCCGCTGCGCCCCGGTGATGCGTGAACCCTTAGCCAATGCCTTGGCCACTGCGCCTCCCTTTGTCTTGAGGTCATCGCGATTGGGCGACGACGTTTCCCAGACGAGTCTTTTAATGACCAGTGATCGACACCTCAAGATCAATGATCACTCATTTCTAGCATGTTTCTGATGCGTTTGGGCAATTTCTGCCTGATCAATTGATTTAGCAGGCTGATCAGCTCAATAAATGCCAGATGATCTCTGCTCGGCAAGACTGATCATGAGGGGTGTGTGATCAGGCCAGCGCGACGAGATCGGCGTACTCCGGACTCCAGAGATCTTCTACGCCGTCTGGCAGCAGCAGTACTCGATCGGGATCAAGAGCGTCCACAGCTCCCTCGTCGTGGGTGACCAAGACGACGGCACCGGGGTAACGCTTGATCGCGGCGAGCACCTCGGTACGCGACGCGGGATCAAGATTGTTGGTCGGCTCGTCGAGAAGTAGCACGTTGGCGCTGGAGCAAACCAACATGGCCAATGCCAGCCTGGTCTTTTCACCACCAGAGAGCACAGCTGCGGGCTTGTCGACATCATCACCGGAGAACAGGAACGAGCCCAGAACCTTGCGGACATCGGTATCGCCAAGTTGCGGTGCGGTGGACTTCATATTTGCCAGCACGGATCGTCCGACGTCCAGAGTCTCATGCTCTTGGGCGTAGTAGCCGATGCGCAGACCGTGCCCAGCGACCACCTCACCGGTGTCCGGCTCATCCAATCCCGCGAGGATGCGTAGCAATGTGGTCTTGCCCGCGCCGTTGAGGCCGAGCACCACGACATGGCTGCCCTTGTCGACAGCGAGATCAACATCAGTGAAGACCTCGAGTGATCCGTAACTCTTGCTGAGATCGGCCGCCGTCAGTGGCGTCTTGCCGCAGGGCGCCGGGTCCGGGAATTTGATCTTGGCAACCCTGTCCTGAGCGCGCTCTCCATCAGTCTCGGCCAACAAGCGCTCGGCCCGCCTGATCATGTTGTGCGCCGCCATCGCCTTGGTGGCCTTGGCACGCATCTTGTCCGCCTGGGTAAGGAGCTGGTCGGCTTTGCGTTCAGCATTCAGCCGTTCACGTCTCCTACGCTTCTCATCGGTCTCCCGCTGCTGCAGATAGCGCTTCCAACCCATCGCGTAGATGTCGAGCTCGGCACGATTGGCATCGAGATGGAAGACCTTGTTGACACAGCGCTCGAGCAGGCCGGCATCGTGACTGATGACGAGCAGGCCGCCGGAGTAGCCGGCCAGGAAGTCCCGCAGCCAGACGATCGAGTCGGCGTCCAAGTGGTTGGTCGGCTCATCCAGCAGCAGGCTCTGGGCTCCCGAGAACAAGATTCTGGCCAGCTCGACGCGCCGCCGTTGGCCTCCGGACAATGTCCCGATCGGCTGGTGAAGCACCCGTTCGGGCAATCCGAGATTGCTAGCGATCCGTGCCGCCTCGGCCTCGGCGGCGTACCCACCGGCCGCGGCAAGCTCGGCCTCGGCTCGCGCGTACGCGGCCATGGCCTTGTCGCGAACCTCGGCCGAGTCATCACCCATCGCGAACTCGGCGCGACGCAGTCGATCAACCACGGCGTCCAGACCTCGGGCAGACAGGATGCGGTTCTTGGCCAGCACCTCGAGATCACCAGTCCGCGGATCTTGGGGCAGATAGCCAACGCTGCCGGTTCTGGTGATCGTCCCGGTGGCAGGCTGGGCCTCGCCTGACAAGATTCTGGTCAGCGTGGTCTTGCCGGCACCATTACGCCCAACCAATCCGATCTTGTCGCCGGGAGCCACCTGAAACGAGGCATGCTCCAACAGAAGACGCGCACCCGCGCGTACCTCCACATCCCTCGCGACCAGCATCGGACTCACTCTTCCGTACGACGCAGCGACCAAGATCGCTTTCTCAGGCTGTCGGTCGGGAGCGGGGCCGTAGGGCCGGCTTAGAACGACCGCGGTTACCTTAAGCGTTCAAGTTGCCTTCGCAATTCCCAGGGTTTCAAGCCTCTTACGTCCTTCGCCGGCCCTACGACCCCGCTCCCTCTTTCATATCGAGTGCGCGATCTCCGTCGCCGCGTTGTGCGGGAGGGTCCGATGCTGGTTGCGAGGGATGTTCGCTACCTCTTCCGCGGCTGATGTCGGCAACCTACGTTCACGTCGGTTGCCGACCTCGGCTAGGGAGGCGGCGCGATCGGCGGCTCGCTGCAGACCCACTCAAGACGTGGCAACGGGCAGTGAGTGCAGTATCCGTACGTTGAAGTTGTCCGCGTAGCTCAACTCCCCGGCTTGGCGGATGGTCGGCCACCGCTCGAACACGGTTTGCAGGGCGATGCGTCCTTCGAGTCGGGCCAGCGGCGCGCCCAGGCAGTAATGGATTCCATGACCTAGGGCGACTGTTTGTGGGCGGTTGAACATGAACCGGTCGGGCTCGGAGAAGGCTTCGGGATCTCGGTTTGCCGCGGCGAGTATCAAGAGCAGGGCATCGCCGGCGCGGATGGTCTGATCACCGACGGTGACGTCCTCGCGAGCTTGACGCCGGATGAACTGATTAGGACTCACAAGGCGCATGAGCTCCTCGATCGCCGCCGGCCAGCGGGATGGGTCTTGCGCCAGCTCTTCGCGGACATCGGGAAACGACAGCAGCATCGCTGCGCCGTTTCCAATCAAGCTGGTGGAATTCTCGTGCCCCGCTATGAGCAGCAGCACGATGTTCGCGAATAGTTCCTGCTCAGTGAGCCGGTCGTCAGACTCACCTGCAAGCAATCGACTGACGACATCGTCAGTGCCGGTGGCGGTGCTATGACGGCTCAGTACCGTGTCGACAAATTCATGCAACCCGACTCCAGCCGCACTCACTCGGTCCAGTTCATCGGCGGTCAAGGTAGTTATGTCCCGACCAAACGGCAGCAAAAAGTCGTCGCACCACCGTTTGAGCTGAGCACCCTCAGTCACAGAAAGCGAAACCCCGAGCAGCTGCCCGAGTACAGCGATAGGCATTGGCTCGGCAAGATGAGCCGCAAGATCAAGTGACTCGGCGTGCTCATCGAGCAGTCGGTTGGTGATCACGGTGGTCGGCCCGGACAGCTCGTTGATCACTGACGGAACGAACGCCGCGATGACCAGCCGCCGCAATCGCGTGTGATCGGGCGGATCGGTGAAGACCAGGCTCGACTGCACAAAGGTGTACATGTCAGACAATAGGTCGGAGGACCCGTGAGCGGGAGCAGGTATGGCCAAGGTTGAGGAGAGTCGCGGCTCGCCCAACGCCGAGCGGACATCCTCATAGCGAGTAACCAGCCAGAGACCCATCTGCTCATTCCAAGTGACCGGCCGTCGAAGTCGCGCATACGTGGCGTACGGATCTGCCAGCATGTCTGGCCCGAATAGCGCCGGAACGGTTTCAGTCATGGCACACCCTTACTTCCGACTGATCGCAATTATCGCTTTGTGCCTGAAGATTGCACCCCTGGTCAAATCACTCGGCAGCTGCACAAACTTAGATTTTCAACGAGGAGAGGGATATGGCGCGGAAGTTCTTCGATCATGAGCACTTCAACTTCGAGTTCCAGTTCGCGCGCGGCGGCGTGCACTACGGGGGCTGGTGATCTTGGGGAGATGCTGTCGACGGCCGATCGCATTGTCGACGGTGATGCTGGGAGCTGGTGCCCAGAGTGGATCGCGAGGTAGCGGCAATCGCCGATGGCTGTACCAAAGGAGGTCACAACAAGAGCGCCCGAGCGGCCTATATGCGCGCCGCCGCCTATTTCACGGTGGCGCTGTCCTCGGCGGACGGCACAAAGGACCCTGCCGGGCTGCTCGGCCCAACCTTCGGGGAACATCGGCGCTGCTTCGACGCTTACGCCGAACTGATGGACCCGCCCGCGGGAAAAGGTCGGGAAGCCATCCCGACAGAGCTGCGGCAGCTGCTCGACTCTGGCGACAAGCAGAACTTCGCTCGATTCTTCGAGGAAGGGATGCAGGCAGCCCCACGGGCGCAACGGCAGAAGTGGGAGTGGCGCGCGTAGCCGTACTGCCTGAACTCTCCCTTCGATGTCTTTACAGCGGGCCGCCAGTACAACCTCGCTGACGTAGTCGATGAGATCACCACACCACTGCTGATTACCAATCCGGAAGGCGAGCAGTTCTGGCCAGGTCAATCACAGCAACTCTTCGACAAGCTTTCCGGCAAGAAACAGCTAGTCGTGTTCACGGCCGATGAGGGTGCCGAGCGCCACTGTGAACCCCTAGCAAGATCACTGCTGGAGCAGCGCATGTTCGACTGGCTGGACGAGACACTCCGCAGTTAGACGATCCGCGGCTCGGGATTGCCTGCGATCGCGTCGTCAATGCGCCGGCGCATAGCTGGGTGAATGTCCATAGTCCGGACCTCTGACGGGTCGAGCCAGCGAACGGCCTTGGTTTCGGCGCCATCGGGGCGTGCCTCACCAGAGATCAAACGGGCTGCAAAACAGACGGAGAACTGCTGTCGAACCTCGCCGTCGTCATACGCCATGACGTGGCCCGGGTCGCTGTAGATGCCGACCAGCCCGGTCACCTCGATCAAGACGCCGGTTTCCTCCGCAACTTCACGAACGGCGGCCGCAACGACCGACTCCCCAAGGTCCACTGCTCCGCCGGGCAACGCCCAAGAGTCGTTGTCGATCTTGTGGATGAGAAGGATCCGGCCCGCTCCATCGCGTACGGCAACAGTCACCGACGGCACAATGCTGTTCGCCGCCGGCGCCCCAGGATCGTGGTAGTAATCAACGCGCCCCACGCCTACAGCATGGCGCAATTCCTCCGCACCGCGGTCAGAAAGCTAGGTGAACCTAGGTTGCTGAGGGTCTGCACAGGTTGCAACGTGTGCAGACCGCGCGCAACCTACGTAAGCGTAGGTTGCCGCATCCAGCCGCGACCAGCTGAAGATGATCACCGCCACGCTCGCGACCAACCGCGCTCAGCTACAACGTCTGAGCGCCCCCGACAAAGGTTCGGGGAGGCTCCAGAAGCAGGCGCAGAAACTTAAGATGCTTGAAACCCAAGGCACAACAAACCCACGGCGTGCCGTAAGACCACCACGAGGTTTCTGCGCCTGCTTCTGGAGTCTCCCCGAACCGAACCCCGGAAAAGCAAGCCCTCAGACGTTGAAGCCGAGAGCGCGCAGTTGGTCGCGACCGTCGTCGGTGATCATCTCCATGCCCCACGGGGGCATCCAGACCCAGTTGATCACCCAGCGATCAACCAACCCCTCGAGTGCGCTCTGGGTTTGATCTTCGATGACATCCGTGAGCGGGCAGGCCGCCGACGTAAGTGTCATGTCGATAGTCAGCGAATCGTCGTCCTCCAGGTGCACCCCATAGACCAGGCCAAGATCAACGACATTGATGCCCAGCTCAGGGTCAACGACGTCCTTGAGCGCCTCTTCGATCTCCTCAAGCAGTGCCTGATCATCCGACTCAGGCCGCTCGCCCAGATCAACCTCAGGAAGATCATCCGCAACCAGATCCGACGGCCGACTGTCCCGCTCTCCATGATCGGTTGAGAGGTCCTCGTAACGGCGAGTGTCGGTCATTGCTCCATCTCCTTACTACTTGCGTTCTGAGCTCGCATGACCGCGTCCCGGAAGGCCGACCAGCCAATCAGGGCGCATTTCACGCGTGCCGGGAACTTGGCGACGCCGGCAAATGCGATGCCGTCCTCAAGACGCTCCTCATCGGGCTCGATCTGGCCCTTGCTTTGCATCATGGCCAGGAACTCTTCGTACAGATCCAAGTCGTAGGCCACGTCGCGGCCAATCACAAGATCGGTCATGACCGATGTCGAGGCTTGCGAGATCGAGCAGCCCATGGCTTCGTACGACACATCGGTCACTGTGTCCCCGTCCAGCCGCACCCGCAGCCGTACCTCGTCGCCACAAGTGGGATTGACATGCTGGACCTCGGCGTCGTACGGCTCTCGCAGCCCGCTGTGATGCTTGCTGCGATAGTGATCAAGAATGATCTCCTGATACAGGTCCTCGACCTTCATCGCATGGCCCCGAAGAAAGCGATCGTGTAATCCAGGCCGTCGATCAATGCATCGATCTCGGCATGGGTTGTGTACAGGTAGAACGAGGCGCGGGTCGAGGACTGCACACCGAAACGCTCGTGCAGCGGCCGTGCGCAGTGGTGCCCGGCCCGTACCGCGATACCCCGCGAGTCGAGCAGTTGGCTCACATCATGGGGATGGATTTGCTGGCCATCCGGCGATGTGAGCGTGAACGAGACAGCACCGCCACGACCCACAGGCTCATCTGGCCCGAGAACGGTGAGACCCGGCAGGTTTCGTAGTCCGCGCAACGCATACCCGGTGATATCGCGTTCGTGCGCACTGATCTGATCCATCCCGATAGCGGTCAGGTACTGCGCCGCAGCGCCCAACCCGACAGCTTGGGCAATCGGCGGGGTGCCAGCCTCGAAGCGATGCGGCGGTGGCGCGTACGTAGAGCCCTCCATGGTGACGATCTCGATCATTTCGCCACCACCGAGGAAGGGTGGCAGCGCCGCCAAGATCTCGTAGCGTCCCCAGAGCACACCGATGCCGGTGGGACCCACCATCTTGTGCCCGGTAAAGGCAACCAGATCCGCGCCTAGTGAAGCCATGTTGACCGGCAGTTGCGGAACGGCCTGTGAGGCGTCGACCACCACCGTTGCGCCCACCGCGTGGCCAAGAGCGACAATCTGGCTGATCGGGTTGATAGTGCCGAGGACGTTCGACACATAGGCCACGGAAATGATCTTGGTGCGTTCGTTGATCAGACCTTCGCTGGCGGCTTTTTCGAGATCCAACCGCCCCTCATCCGTAACATCGAACCAGCGCAGCACTGCACCACTGCGCTGGGCGAGGAGCTGCCACGGAACGATGTTGGAGTGGTGCTCCATCACCGAGATGACGATCTCGTCACCCGGCCGAATGGATGCTCCGAGCGTATAGGCGCACAGGTTCAGCGCCTCCGAGGCGTTCTTGGTGAACACCACTTCCTCCGAGCGGTTGGCACCGATGAACTTCGCCAACTGGGCTCGCGCGCCCTCGAACGCCTCGGTTGCCTCGGCTCCCAATACATGCATGGCGCGCGCAACGTTGGCATTGTGGTTCAAGTAGTGATCTTCCATCGCCTCGACGACGACGCGCGGCTTCTGCGAGCTGTTGGCACTGTCGAGGTATGCCAAGGGTCGCCCGGAAACCGTGCGTTCCAAGATCGGGAAGTCGGCGCGGATGGCGTCGACATCAAAGGCGATCGGCTCCTCGGCGAGCGCCAAACTGCCTGACGTCGCCTCAGAAAGATCTGTGGTGGCCGGGTATTCAGGCCCACCATCAACCGACATGATTCCTACTCCGCCCCGGCTGCCGCCGCCGCTCGTACGTAGCGGTCATATCCCTCGGCTTCCAGCCGCTCGGCCAGCTCATGACCGCCTTGCTCTGCGACGCGGCCTGCTACAAAGACGTGCACATAGTCCGGCGTGATGTAACGGAGGATGCGGGTGTAGTGAGTGATCAACAAGACGCCACGATCGCCTTGCGCAGAGAAGCGATTCACACCGGCCGCGACAACTCGCAGGGCGTCGATATCGAGCCCCGAGTCAGTCTCGTCCAAGATCGCGAACCGGGGGTTCAGCAGCTCGAGCTGGACGATCTCGTGCCGCTTCTTCTCTCCACCCGAGAAACCTTCGTTGAGACTCCGGTTCGCAAAGTCTGGATCCATCTGAACCCGATCCATCGCGGCGTTCACTTCCTTCACCCAGGTACGCAACTTGGGCGCCTCGCCATCGAGTGCGGTCTTTGCCGAACGCAAGAAGTTGGAGACCGACACGCCGGGCACCTCTACCGGATACTGCATAGCCAGGAAAAGGCCGGCCCGCGCCCGCTCGTCAATGGTCAACGAGAGCAGGTCTTGGTCGTCCAGAGTCACACTGCCGGATGTGATGTGGTACTTGGGATGTCCGGCAATGGAGTACGCCAACGTCGATTTGCCCGACCCGTTAGGTCCCATGATCGCGTGTGTCTCGCCGCTGCGGACCGTCAGATCAACTCCCTTGAGGATTTCCTTCGGTCCGGTCTCTGTGTCGACCGACACGCGAAGATCACGAATAGCTAAAGTGGACATAAAAGATCAGAACTCCTGTGCGTAGGTAGGGGCAGCGGCGGGATCCGCGGTATTGGAAGCCAGGGGCGCGGAGACATCGACGAGAACATCGCTGCCCTCGACGACGCAGCGGTAGATCGGGACCGGCTCTGTCGCCGGTAGCCCGATCGGCTCTCCGGTGCGCAAGTCGAAGCGCGACCCGTGCAGGTAGCACTCGATCTCGCCGTCGCCCACATCTCCCTCGGACAGCGGAATCTGAGCATGGGAGCACTCGTCGTAGATCGCGTAGAAATTGCCATTGCTGTGCACAATCGCGAGCTCCAGACGGCTGCCGTTCCGCGGCACCTCCACCGGGATGGCAGCCTCCGATGGCACATCATCGACTGAACACACACGAACCAGCGTGCTCATGACGGCAGTCCTATGTTGATCGCCAACTCGGCCTCGACAGCCTCAAGCAGCCGCTTTTCGACCTCGGGTACGCCGACCTTCCGGATGATGTCTGCGAAAAATCCATGAACGACGAGGCGACGCGCCTCGGCCTCGTCAATGCCGCGGCTGCGCAGATAGAACAGCTGCTCATCGTCGAACCGGCCAGTCGCCGACGCATGGCCGGCTCCTTCGATCTCACCGGTCTCGATCTCCAGATTGGGCACCGAGTCGGCACGGCAGCCATCAGTGAGCAACAAGTTCCTGTTGGACTCGTAGGTGCTGATGCCCACGGCGACCTTCCGGATCAGGACGTCACCAATCCAGACGGTGTGCGCCCCATGGCCCTGCAACGCCCCGCGGTAGTCCACGTTGCTCCTGGTGTGCGGGGCGTTGTGATCGACGAACAACCGATGCTCCAAATGTTGTCCGGCGTCGGCAAAGTACAGCCCGAGAAGCTCCGCCTCTCCGCCAGGACCTGCGAAATCCACAGAGGAGGTGATCCGGACCACGTCGCCACCAATGCTCACCAGCGCCTGGCGGTAGTTGGCATCGCGGCCAACTCGGGCGTGCAGGTGCGCGAAGTGAACCGCGTCGTCCTCCCAGTCCTGCACCGAAACCATCGTCAGCGAGGCGCCGTCTCCGACGACGATCTCGGCGTTGCCCGCTCGAGTAGTGGAGCCCCGATGCTGCAGCACCACGGTGGCTTTGGCATTCACGCCGATATCCAGGACGAGATGGTTAAATTCCGCCGCCTCGTTGCCGACACCGAAGACATTCAGTACCAGCGGCTCGTCCAGCTCTGCGCCTGGCGGCACCGAGACGATCCGGGCCTGCTCGAAGGCGTTCCAGGCTTGGGCTGCAACACGGTCATTGGGAATGTAGATCGTGCCCAGCCGTGGGTCATCGCGATCTACCAGCTCGACCACTACCTCCGACGGCGCCTGCACCTCCACCTGTGCCCGGCCGCCAGGCACGAATGTGCCGTCATGCAAGCCGCGCAGCCGCTTCATTGGTGTGAACCGCCACGCTTCCTCACGGCCTGTTGGCACAGGATGATCAGCAAGGTCGAAGGAGCCGGGCGGATGCAGCCGGCTCGCCGCCTTCTGGCGGCTCTCCACCGCATCGGCTACCGCGGCAGCCTGATCAAGCAAGGTCACGTCGAGACGTCTCTTTCTGACTTATGTGGCAGGCGGTCGGCAATTGCGTCATGTGCGCTGAGCTTGTCGAAGCGCGCCCTTCGACAGGCTAAGGGCACATAGGACAGGCTCAGGGCGCATAATCAGCCGACCGCACCTTCCATCTGCAGTTCGATCAACCGGTTGAGTTCCAGCGCATATTCCATCGGAAGCTCGCGCGCAATCGGCTCCACGAATCCACGGACGATCATGGCCATTGCCTCGTCCTCGCCAAGACCGCGGCTCCTGAGGTAGAACAGTTGATCTTCGCTGACCTTGGAGACAGTCGCTTCGTGGCCCATTGACACATCGTCTTCGCGCACGTCGACGTAGGGGTAGGTGTCGGAACGGCTGATGGTGTCCACCAGCAGCGCGTCGCATTTCACCGTACTGGCTGAGTGATGCGCTCCTTCCTGCACCTGTACCAGGCCTCGGTAGGAAGTGCGCCCGCCACCGCGGGCAACCGACTTGGAGATGATCGAGCTCGAGGTCTGAGGTGCGCAGTGCACCATCTTCGCTCCAGCGTCCTGGTGCTGTCCCTCGCCGGCGAAGGCAATGGACAGGGTCTCGCCACGGGAGTGCTCGCCCATGAGATAGACCGCCGGGTACTTCATGGTGATCTTGGATCCGATATTGCCGTCGATCCACTCCATGGTCGCGCCCTCTTCGCAGGTGGCGCGCTTGGTCACCAGGTTGTAGACGTTGTTCGACCAGTTCTGAATGGTTGTGTACCGACAGCGCGCGTTCTTCTTGACGATGATCTCCACAACCGCCGAGTGCAGCGAATCGGAGGAGTAGATCGGCGCTGTGCAGCCCTCGACGTAGTGCACGTACGCGCCCTCGTCAACGATGATCAAGGTGCGCTCGAACTGACCCATGTTTTCGGTGTTGATCCGGAAATAGGCCTGCAGTGGGATCTCGACGTGGACGCCCTTGGGCACGTAGATGAACGAGCCACCAGACCAGACGGCGGTGTTCAGCGACGCGAACTTGTTGTCCCCGACCGGGATGACGGTGCCGAAGTATTCCTTGAAGAGATCCTCGTGCTCCTTCAGCCCGGTGTCGGTGTCCAGGAAGATCACGCCCTGCCGTTCGAGCTCCTCATTGATCTTGTGGTAAACCACTTCGCTCTCATACTGAGCCGCCACACCGGCGATCAGCCGGGCCTTCTCAGCCTCGGGGATGCCCAGCTTGTCATAGGTGTTCTTGATATCGGCAGGAAGATCGTCCCAAGACGCCGCCTGCTTCTCGGTAGAGCGTACGAAGTACTTGATGTTGTCGAAGTCGATGTCGCCGAGCTCAGCGCCCCAGGTCGGCAACGGCTTACGGCCGAACAGCCGGTGGCCCTTGAGCCGCAGATCGAGCATCCACTTCGGCTCGTTCTTGAGCCGGGAGATGTCAGCGACGACCTCAGGACTTAACCCACGCTTGGCCGAGGCCCCCGCGATATCAGTGTCGGCCCAGCCCCACTCGTAGCGACCGAGGGCAGCCAAATGCTGATCTTGCGTCTGGCCGGTGCCAACCGGTCGGCTAACAGCAGGATCCTGAGTTTGGGTCATGATGACGCCCTTTCGGATGTGGTCATATCGGTGGTCGTGCGCGCCGATGGTGCGGACACGTGCGGAACATGGGTCGTGCAAACGCCATCGCCGTGGGCGATGGTTGCGAGGCGCTGCACATGGACGCCGAGCAGTCGGGAAAACGCTGCGGTTTCCACTTCGCAGATCTGAGGGAAGCGCTGGGCGACATGTGCTACCGGGCAATGGTGCTGACAGAGCTGTTCGCCGGTTGCTGACGGCAGTGTGGACGCCACATAGCCGTCCTCGGACAAGGCGATCGCCAGAGCTTGCGCAGCAGAAGCTTCCGGTGCGGCATGTGACATCCGCTTCCGATAGCGCTGCTCGCTCTGGGCCATTCTCGCCTCCGCGAAAACCGTCACGGCGTCCGCGCCGGACGAGGCGGCCAGGAATTCTAAAGCGTCGACAGCCAGGTCGTCGTACGCGGTATAGAACACCGAGCGCCCAGCGTCGGTCAGCACAAATACCTTCGCAGGGCGTCCCCGACCACGGGCGCCATAAATACGGCGTTCACGAGCCTCTAGATGGCCCGAAGCCAGCAGCACATCGAGGTGCCGACGAATCGCCGCTGGGGTCAGCCCCAGCCGCTTGGCCAACTCGGCGGCAGTCGAAGGCCCATGTTCAAGAATGGAACTGGCCACTCGGTGCCGCGTCGAAGCGTCAGTTTCTACGCTCTGGGGAACCCCAGCGGCACTTGACGTTGCCCGCTGGGATATTTTCACAACGCCAGTCTGCCTTAATTCCTCCAGC
>Ga0111539_10000346_pt1 | contig 57056 bp, 55 predicted proteins | sample RhiMethybrSRZTD1_FD_79667 | JGI IMG/M metagenome (GOLD analysis project Ga0111539, IMG submission 79667) | Populus rhizosphere microbial communities from Tennessee, USA - Rhizosphere MetaG P. TD hybrid SRZTD1 (version 2) (version 2) | ecosystem: Host-associated > Plants > Roots > Rhizosphere >...
CTCGGCGTCACCCTTTACGAATGCGCGGCCGGCATGTACGCGTTCGAGAGAGGGAGTTCGCTCGAAGTCTCGCTGCGCGTGGTGACTGAGACTCCGCCCCCACCATCCGAGCGCAACCCGGCGGTTCCGCCAGGTCTCGACAGGATCATTGCGCGGGCCATGGCCAAAGATCCCGTGGCGCGGTATCAGTCGGCTCGAGAGCTGCATGCCGATCTGCTCGGACTCAAGCAGGAGCTCGAAGGGTCGGGACCGGTGTCGCGCCCGGTCTCGGCGGCTTCGTCACCTTCGAACGTGAGCCGGTGGTCTGTCCGATTCAAGGCGCTGATCGCCGCGAGCGCTGTTGCCGCGCTGCTGGTGGCGTGGTTCGGTTCGGGTCTGTTACGACGCGGCCACGTGCCTCTGCCTGAAGCCATCGTCTGGTACAACCGCGGCACGAGCGCCATTCGAGAGGGAGCGTATTTTCAAGCGGGTAAAGCTCTGGATCGCGCGCTCGACATCGACCACGCATTCGCGCTGGCGCGGACCCGGCGATCCGAAGCCTACGCAGAGATCGAGCTCACCGACAAAGCGAGGGAGGAGCTGCTGGAGGCCATGGCGCTGCTTCCGGATCGTTCGAGTCTGTCGGCTGCCGAGTCCATGTATGTGGACGCCGTCGCGGCAACCCTGAGCCGCAACTTCAAGACGGCGATCGAAAAGTATTCGCAGATCGTTGATGCGGTTGGAGACAACGAAAAGCCTGCGGCATATGTCGATCTTGGTCGCGCGTACGAGAAGGATGAGAATCGCGACAAAGCCATCGAATCGTACGTGAGGGCGACGCAACTGGATCCGCAGTCCGCCGCCGCATTCCTCCGTTCCGGCATTCTCTACGGCCGTCGTCAGGAACTCGCAAAGGCGAACGACGCGTTTTCGCGGGCGCAAGACATCTATCAGGCCATGTCGAGCCAGGAAGGACTGGCCGAGGTGTATTACCAACGAGGATCGTTGCTGGCCCGGATCAGGAAACTGCCCGAAGCCAGAGAGCAGCTGGAACGATCTCTGGAGATGTCACGAAGTTCGTCCAACGAGTACCAATCGATCAGAACCGAATTGCAACTCAGTAACGTGTACTACGCTGAGGGCGACAGCAATCGGGCCAAGAGGATCGCTGCCGACGCCGTCAAGGCTGCGCAATCGGTCAACATCCGAACGCTGGCGACCAACGGCTTGATCGACCTCAGTTACACGCTGCTGGCGCGTGGCGAATTCGCCGACACGCGCTCCTACCTTCAGCAGGCCCTCGACTTTGCACGCCAGGACAAGTCGGTTCGACTGGAAGCACGGGCCCGCCTCGCTCTTGGCAGCCTGAGTACCCAGGAGGGCCGCTTCGATGAAGCGGTCTCTCATCTCCAGTCGGCGCTGAAGTTTTTCCAGCCGGCCGGCTATCGCACGGAAACATCGAACGCCCTGATTCTGCTTGGGCGTGCGTATCGCGACAAAGGCGAATACGCGGTCGCCATGAAAGCATTTTCCGAGCAGCTGGAATTGGCGAAACAGTCCGGCGACCCGGCGCGACTCGCGGCGACGCATTCCAGCCTCGGCGTCCTGCTCGGCGACAACCAGGAGATCTACCCCGAGGCCCTCCCGCATTTCGACGAGAGTTATCGGATCAACACGTCGCTCGGCGCGCGAGTCGGCCTGGGATGGGACCAGGCGAATCGCGCGTCGGCGCTGTGGCAGTTGGGCAGATACCAGGAGGCCAAGACGGCTCTCGACGAAGCCCATTCCATCGCTGCCGAACCAGAGGCGGGATTCAAGTCCCAACTCGCCTATGTGGAATTGATCGGCGCGCAGATGGCATTCAGCCTGGGCAAAACTGCGGAAGCCACGACGCGAGCGACGGCGGCAGTCAGACTGGCTGACCGCGACTACAAAGACACTGCGCTGCAGGCCAAGCAAACCCTTGCGCTCACCCAGGCGATGTCTGGCGCGGCGAAACAGGCGACGGCACTTGTCGACGAAGCCGTCGGTGCTGCCAGGGAGTTGAAGCTTCCCCGGCTCCTGTCGACAGCGCTGCTCGCCTCGGCCGAAGTTCGCGTCACCTCCGGAGACCGACGGGGCGCGCTCGCCGACGCGCAGGCGGCACAGAAGATGTTCGCCTCGGCCGCACAGCTCGAATCGGAGTGGCGAGCATGGCTGGTGTCGGCGAGATCTGTATCGCTTGAGGGCGACAGCTCAACCGCATACGATTACGCCACCCGCGCCGAATCCAGTCGAGCGGCTCTCCAGGCTCGCTGGGGCGACAACAACTACGGGGGATACGTGCGGCGGCCTGACATTCAAGTCCGCTTGAAGCAGCTCGGGCAACTGCTCGGAGCAAAGCAGATCGTTCCACGCACAGGAGGGAACTGACCATGGGCCGAGGTGGAGAAGGCGATCCGGGAGGCGGCCAGGGCGGAGGCGGAAAGAAAAAGCCCGCCAAGAAAAAGAAGGCGACGAAGAAGAAGTAACACCATAGCCGGCACCGAGAACTTCTGTGCCGGCTATTTTTCTGTCCGGGAGGACCATGGCAGAAGTCGAAGTCGGCAAGAGACTGGAACTGCTGGAAATCGCCGATTCACCCAGAGTCCGCAGAACAGCGATGGATCTGGGGGACTTCCTCAATTCGTGTGAACGACAGGCACGACTCTCCAGGCAGGAGCGTCTTCGCATCGTCGAACAGGCGCTGCTGCTGATGGAGATGAACTATGTGCATCTGCCGATGAAGCGTGCCATTCACGCGATCGATCCGATCCAGCAGCTCAAACTCCTCCGATTCCAGCTCGCCGAGTGGAATGAGGGCCTCGAGAGCGCCAGCAGCTTCCATCGGCGCATGCTGTCGATATTTGGATCGACGCGCGACCTTCACACGATGTACCTGCTGCCCAAACCGTACAAGGACTACACTGCCTATCTGCCATTTCTCATCGAACAATGTTTCGTGCGAGGCACAGAGCGATTCATCGTGACTCGGACGGCGACCAACGGCGACGCGTCGAGGGCGCCCGGCGATGGTGATGGGGCAAAGTTCGAGCCTGGAGTCGAGGTGTTGGGTTGGAATGGCGTCCCTATTGGGAGGGCCATCGAAATCAACGGTGAGTCGCAGGCCGGCAGCAACCCCGCTGCGCGGTTTGCGCGGGGGCTCGACAATCTGACCATCCGACCTCTCAACAGTTCGCTGCCTCCGGATGAACACTGGGTGGACATCCTGTACTACGCAAAGAATGGAGTGGTCGCGAGCCATCGAGAGTACTGGCTGGTTCACAAGACCAGCGACGCGGATGAGTCGTCCGCTCCGCGCAGTAGGAAGAGAGCGGCGTTAGACCTGAAGCGAACGCGCATCCTCGAGGTCAAGAAGACGCTTTACCCGCGCGACGACACCGCCACGCTCGGATCGATCAAGGACGTCTTGTACGCATTGAAGAAGACGGTGAACGGCCAGACGTTGGGTTACATCCGGCTCTTCAGCTTCGAGGTGGGCGACACGACCCGATTCGTCAAGGCGTTCACCAAACTGATCACGAAACCAGATTTTCCTCAGGACGGTCTCATCCTGGACGTGCGTGGCAATCCGGGTGGAAACATCCGCGCTGCGGAATCGCTGCTGCAATTGTTTACTCCGAACAGAATCGAGCCGGAGCTGTTCGAGTTCATCAACACGCCGCTGAACTTTCAGATCTGCAAATCTGCCCCCGACGACTGGGGTCTGAATCCCTGGGTGCAATCGATCCGCGACTCGGTGTTGACGGGCGCGACCTATTCAGCCGGATTTCCGATGACGAGCGACGAACGATGTAACGGCGTCGGACAGGTCTATTACGGTCCGGTTGTGCTGATCACCGACGCGCTGTCCTACAGCGCGACGGACATCTTCGCCGCAGGCTTTCAGGACAATGAAGTCGGACTGGTGCTCGGCACGAGCGGCAACACCGGAGCGGGGGGAGCCAACTTCTGGTGGCTGGACGATCTGCTGCGGGCAACGAAAAAAGATCCGAAATCGCCTTTCAAGGCACTTCCCAAGGGAGCCGAGATGATCGTCGCCATGCGTCGCAGCATTCGCGTCGGTCCGCGCGCAGGCTCGCCCCTCGAGGAATTCGGCGTCGCGCCCGACGAGGGCCATCTCATGACCAGACGCGACATTCTGGAAGACAACTGCGATCTGATGGCGACGGCCGCACGACTCATTCGGAAGCGGCCGTCTTTTACGCTGTCGGTCACACCCGTGAGCCGCAAGGGCACGCGCGCGATTGTGGTGAGCGCCGCGTCGAAGCTTCCCTCGTCCAAGGTCGGCCGGGGGATCTCCCGCGTGGATGTCTACGCGAACAATCGGCCTGTGCGTTCCATCGACGCTCAAAAAGGCGTGGTGCCATCGACGCAAGTCACGATCGGCAAGGCGGGCAACAAGCCCATGCCCGTGGAAGTGGGTGCGTATGACGACGCTGGAAGACTTGTCGCCTTTCGCCGCACAGCCGTCCGATGACCTAGTCCAGGGCGGATCGCCGACGCCGCGTCTTATCGCGTCGGCTGGGCCGTTGGCGGCGCGGTGCTCGAGCCGCGTGCACGAGCCGGCTCACCAGCCATGAAGTTCTTGCAGCCGCTGTCGCCGGACACGAGCAGGCGAAACGGCTGCAGGTCCTCGTCGATGCAGAGTCCGAGTGTGTGGGCCTGGATCTTGGCCTCGGGCTCGATCTGCCACCACTTGCAATCCATACACAGGCCCCAGTCTTCAGCCATGGTCAACCCCTCCTCACGAGTGCGCGTGCAACGTGGATGCCCGCGGAGCGCAACTCGGAAAGATCGCCACCGTTTTTCGTAACCGTCCGTCGAGAAGCCACGTGAAGTGCCCGGCTGAACCATGCGGGCATCGCGTTTGCGGCGCTTCGGTCCGTGGACCCGAACGCCACGGACGAGCCAGCCCCGCCTCCGTCCATCGACGAAGCGATCGTCGCGTTGACGCGGCCTGCGCCGCACGCGGTGAACGCGCGCCCTCCCGCGAACCAACTGACGCTGATGATTGTCGGCGCAGCAGGCATGCTCGCGGGCATTGCGTGTGTGCTGGCGTTTACCTGGCTGCGCGGAGACGCACCCGTTCAGACTGCCGCCGCGGCATCAGCGCCCACCGTGCCGGCCGCAGCAACGAAGCCGGTGTCACCAACGGTCACTGATTCGGGGCCCGCGCCGACATGGACCGGCCGCCCGACACCCTCATGGGCCAACGACGGCTCGAAGACCGTCTCTTTCCAGTTGGAAGCGACGGGGGAAGTACCGGTGTGGATGTCCCGCGTGCGGCCGGCGCTCGTCGTGCGCTGCCTGTCCCGCGCGACGCAGGCCTATGTCGTCATCGGCACCTCGACCAGGTTCGAGGAAGACACCTACCGGCGCACGGTTCGCCTGCAGTGGGACGATGGCCCGGAAATGGCGCATCAGTGGAAGACCTCTGAAAGCGGTCAGGAGCTCTTCGCACCAGACGGAATCGCCTTCGTCCAGCAGCTCACGCAGGCCCACCGCCTGCGCTTCGGCTTCGCACCCTTCAATGCCAAGCCGGCCACGGTGGAGTTCATCGTCGCAGGATTCGAGCCGCTGGCGCGGGTGATCGCCAGCACGTGCGGGTGGCGGCTCTAACGACTTAGCGGAGTCAATGCAATGCCCAATCTCCATCGCACGGCACGCGAAATCGGCGTAGTCGCAGCGCTCGTCGTGTGCCTGATGACCGCAGGTGGCACCACGGTAGCCGCTCGTGATGAATCGCTGACCGTGTTTCTCAATCTCCCGGTGACCAACGGTTTCAGCGACGCGACGCAGGCGCTGGTCGAGACTCGAGAACTGGTCCGCGAGCCTCTCTCGGCGAGTCCGGAATTTCGCCTGGTAGACCGCGCTGAGGATGCCGATGTCGTGCTCACCGTGCTCGGCCGGGGGAGGGGCGACGTCGAACTGACCGCGGCGCTTCGCGGCATCAGCCGCAGCGTCGTGGCGCCACCGGTACCGATTGCCGGTTCCGAGCGCTATATCGAAGTACTCCTCACCACGGGGAAGTGCCGGGTGGCGGAGATCCCGGTCGAAGACTATGCTCCCGAGACCTGTTACCGGCGAATCTTTGTGGGCGTGGGGTTCACTGAGCTGGGCCGCTCGCCGAAGAAGCTTCGACTCAACTCGTGGGAGGCGTGCGCAGAAGCCGTCATGAGAGATCTCCGAGCGTGGCTCACTTCGAACGCGGATCGTCTGCGCGCACTCCGACCAGATCGCGATTTCTAACGCGGGAACGCCGGTCTTCAGACCGGCCCATTTTCGTGTTCCGCTAGTGGTCGTGCGAGACTTTCGCAGGCCATGCTCGACCAGCTGCTGGTCATCGTTTCCGTGACTGCACTTGTGATGGTGACTCCGGGGCCCGACATGGTCCTGGTCTTGCGCAATACCCTTGTCGGGGGTCGTGGCGCCGGTCTGCGGACCTCGCTCGGTGTGCTGTCCGGAAACCTGGTGCACATCACGTATTGCATGCTGGGCATCGGGCTGATCATTTCGCAAAGCATCCTGGCGTTTTCCGCGCTCAAATACGCTGGGGGTGCGTACCTGATCTACCTCGGGATCATGAGCTTTCGATCTGGCGCGAAGACACTGGAGGCGCGCGAGAGCGACGGCCGGCGGCCCAACAGAACGTGGTGGGTTCAGGGGTTTGTCAACAATCTCCTCAACCCGAAGGGCACGCTGTTCTATCTCGGCGTGTTTACGGTGGTCATTGCTCCGGAGACATCGACGAGCACCATGCTTGTACTCATCCTCAGCATGATGCTGGTCAGCGCCTCGTTCTGGTTGTTCTTCGTCTACACAGTTGATCGGCCGATCATCCGAAGCTCCATCGAGCGTTCTCAGCAGGCCGTGAATCGGGTCTTTGGAGCGGTGCTCATTCTTCTCGGCCTGCGGGTGGCGTCGTTCTCGAGATGAATCGTTGCCGCGACGCGAAGGGCGGGCCGGTCTTCAGACCGGCCCTTGTTCGTGTACCGCTAAACCAGCGTTGACTTGTACAGCGCCATCAGCTTGGCCCACGCCTTCTCGGCGTCGTCCTTCTTGTAGATCGGACCGTTGGCGCCCGCGGGCATGTCGGGCACGCACCAGCCGTGCTGGGCCATCGAGTAGACCTCGATGTCGGCAGGGTTCTTGGCCGCGTCGAAGGCTTCCTTGAGTTTCACCTTCGCGTCGGGTTGAGTCATGTCGTCGTTGGTTGCGATCCCGAAATACATGTGCGCCTTGATCTTCGGTGCGAGCAGATGCGGGCTGTTCGGATTCGTCGTGACGAGCGCGCCGCCGTGGAACGAGGCGCCGGCGCCCACGCGATTCGGCACTGACGCCGCGGTGCGCATGACGAGCGCGCCGCCCATGCAGTAACCCTGCGTCCCGATCTTCTTCTTCGGATCGACCTGCTTCTGCATGTCGAGCCACGCGACGAACGCGGGTGCGTCCTTCTCGACGGCGCCGTCGGCCTGAATCGACTGCATGAGCGGCGTCAGCTTCGGACGGATTTCTTGGAAGCTGATCTTCGAGGCATCGTCACCCAGCACCGGCGCCTTGCCGCCGACGCGGTAGAACGGGTTCGGGACGAGCACCGTGTAGCCCGCCATCGCGAGCCGCTTCGCCATGTCGCGCATCGACGTCCGCAGGCCGAAGGCGTCAGGCCAGATGATGACAGCCGGGTGTGCGCCGCTGGCCGGATGAATGAACGCGGCATCGCACGTGCCGTCAGGTGTCTTGATCTCGACGTTCGTCTCGGTCACCTGCTGCGCGGACAGTTCAGCGCCTGCAGCGGCGGCGAGACCGGCGGCCACCGTCATCGACACGAAGTCGCGTCGCGTGAGTTCATCGTTTTCCATGAGTGCCCTCCAGTGGAGCGACGATGATACGTCAGTTCTTCGTCTTGATCGGGAACGCGGGGCTCGTGACACCGGTCACCGGATCCGTGACCTGGATCATGTAACACGCGTCGCCGACGAACGGACTCGACAGCTTGACGTTCTGCTGCCACGTTTTCGTCGTGGCGTCGTACGTGAGCGTCGAGTTGCCAGGACTCGAGTAGTCCACGAGCTCGTCGTTTCCAGTGCCATCGAAATCACCGCACGCCACCGGACCCGAGATGTTCACCTGCGGCTGACTGGTCGCGCTGTTGGCCAACGTACCGCCGTTGGCGTATCCCCACTTGAGCGGGAGCGTGCTGTTGATCTTGAAGACGCGGCCCCCTGTGAACGTCATCCCGTTGTAGGTGCCTGGTCCCGGCGGCGCCCACGGGGTGTTCAAACCTGAGAACGTCAACGACGTGACGGCGGTGATCAGCACGTTCTGGGTGGCGCTGCTGGCGAGGTACAGCGGGGTCGCGGCGCTGGACGCCTGGACGACGCACGTGCCCGCGCCCGTCGGTCTGAACGTGGCGCCGCTGACGAGCGTGCACGGTCCGCTCAGGACGCTATAGGTGATCGGCGCGCTCGAGTCATTGGTCGCGGCGACGATGAAGTCCGCGCCAGGATACGTGGCTCCTGGTGCTGCGCCGAACGTCGTCGTGGATGCGACCGGCGACACGGGATCGCAGTCGTCACCCTGGCCATTGTGGTTCGCGTCGAGCTGGTCGGCATTCGGGACGAGCGGACAGTTGTCTTGTGCATCGAGGATCCGATCGCCATCGAGATCGGCACTTTGCGCGATATCGAGCGAGGCGGACGCGCTGTTGTAATGGTCAGCATTCGTCGTGTCGGTCGCCGTCATCCGGACGTCGATGATCGTGCCTTCGTCGGCGTCGAATGGGACGTCAAGCGTGACCGTCGCCGTTGTCGAGGCGCCGGGCGCGAGCGCGACTTGTGCTGGCGTGACGGGGTGTACGACCCCGAGCGACGCGCCGGCTCTGAGCGCGAAGGTTGCCGCCGTCGGTCCGACGTTCGAGACCGTAAACGTCATTGCCCGGGTCGCGCCGGCCGCGACGATCGGAAACTCGTCGGGCGACTGCGGCCCCGCGAGCACTGCCACGGTTTCCCCGCGAAACGGGCTTGCGAACTGACGCTGAACCTGGACGCCGCTTGCGTCGGTCCCGTTCATCACGATCGAGAACGGCTGCGCCGGCAGCGCGACTGCGCCCATGAAGAAGTCTGGCTTCGCGTCCGGGTCGTCGTTACTCAGCGCCAGCGTCTGAAGTGTCGCGCCCTGCTCGCTCACGACGCGGAAGACCGGATTCCCAGGTCGCTGCATGATCAGCGCGCGGCCCGTCGCGGCCGTCCCGACCAGCGGCATTCCGGAGATCGGGAAGTAGCCACCGTGGCCGGCGTCCTGTCTGTACACGAACTCGAACGCGCTGAACTCGATCGGGCTCTTGCCGCGCGCAACGATGGTGAAGTTCGCCGGACTCGTCCACTGCGACGTCCCCGATACCTGGACGTGCCAGATGCCCGGCTGCGGTGCGGTGATGGTGTAGGTCGGCCGATTGCCGGCGAATCGGTCGCCGATCTGGACCTGTAGCAGTTCACTGAACCGGACATCCGGGTCCGATTCGAGGACCGGCTGGCCGTTGGGCCTGATGAGCGTCGAGGTCATGCCGAGCTCGAGATCGCCCGTGACGACGAGCCGCGAAATGCTGGCATCCACCGGCACATCGACCGTGTGCGGAGCGCCGGCAAGCGTGCCGCGCACGCTGACGATGGTCTGCAGATCGGTCGAGAGTTGCGGTTCGACCAGGTCGGCGAAGCCCTCGAGGAGCCACGGGCGCATCAGGTGCACTTGGCCGCCTGTCTCGCGAGCGCCGCGGATGTACGCGGGATCGATGGGCGAGCACGAGCCGCCCAGGAGGTAGGAGAGATGACTGCCTTTGGCCTTCGCCTCACTGGACGCGAGGCTTTCGAGCGCCCCATCGTTCGAGGTCGCATCGGTGATCAAGTAGACGTCAGAGTTGGGCAGCGCCGAGTACACGCTGCGCACAAGCGCGCCCTGCGAGGGCTCGGCGCAATCGCCGCCGACAATGACAATGTCCAGCGCGTTGACGGCGGCCAGCAGATCGGTCGGACTGTCAGTGATGAACGGCGTGTCGAGTCCGGGGTCGTCGAATCGTACGAGGACCCATTCGGTTGGCGCGTTGTCGGGGTCGGCTTGCGCGCGCGCGACGATCTCGGCCACTTGTGCCTTCACCTCGCTGAGCATGCCGTTCATGCTGTCGGTGGTGTCGATCGCAAAGGCGATGCTCGACTGACCGAGGAGCGAGCCGAGCGCCCTCTCCTCACCCTGCAGCTCGTCGATGATCTGCATCACGAAGTCGCGTGTCGCAGTGCGGGCGATCGCCACGGCCTCGGTATGCCCCAGTGTGACTGGGCGATCCTTGTTGATGCCGACACAACTCGACGAGTAGTCGCCGTGGTAGCACTTGCCCGGGTGGGGCAGCGTTCCGCATCCCGAGACCGTCACGTAATAACCGGACGTCAGACCGCCGCCGCCGTTGGGCCCGAGCAGATTCGGGTTGTTCGGGCATGCCTGCAGCGTTTCCAGTGGGTTCGCCAGCAGGCTGTGACCGAACGACGTCTCAATCCCGGTGTTGTTCAGCTCGACCCAGTTGGAATGCGAATAGAAGTCCTGCACGCCGTGCAGCGCCATCCCGAGATGGCGTCGGGCGAGCGTTCCTCCGCTCATGCCGCGACCCACAGTGCCGGTCATGCGGGCCGCCTTGAGGATTTCGTCTTTGAGCGTCAGAAGGTTCTGGGTCGATGCGTTGAAGGCTTCGTTGGTGAAGTGCCGCTCCTTGTGCCAGTACGCCGCGCTCGAGAGTATGTTGTCGGTGTTCTTGTTGGAGTCGACCACCTCGCGGATGGCGGCTTCGGTGAAGCGCCGCGGCCGGCCTTGGATGGGCACCTGGATCGCGGAGAGCACGGCGCGCGTGATCTCTTCGTGCGGTACCAGCTCGAACGCATCGAGCGACAGTGCGCCGACTCCCAGAGCGATCGTCAGACAGACGACACCCGGACCCGATGGATGCTTTCGCACAGGCACCTCCGCTCGCGAGACAAGGTTTCTCGTCAGGCTCACGCCACGGTCCCGCCCGTTCGTGTGGCCGTGATTGTTGGAAGGAACGATGACCGCGCGGCAGTATAGCTACGCGTGATCGGCGCGCAATCGCAATCGCTAAGGAACTGTTGCGCGGTTGCCGACAATTATGTCGAGGGCGACGTCCGCGGTTTTCGCTGCTGAAACCAGGCGCGACTCCGATCGATCACCACCCACCACAACAGGAACGCGATCAGATAGGGCGCCGCGTCTTCATGCGAGGGAAATCCGTGCGCGCCGCGCCCGAGGCCGAGGAAGAGCGCCGCGTAGAAACCGGGAACCACCGGCGCGGCCGCGATCGACGGCAGCAGCCCCTCGCTGCCGACAGTACCGATCTGAGCAAACGTTCCGAACGCGCCTATCGCGACGATCAGGCCGGCCCAGAGTGCGCTCGTAAGTCGGCGCCTCACTGTGCCGCGCCTCTCGCGTGACGATCAATTCTCACGCGGTCAACCTCGCTGGCGTGACGGAAGGCTGTTGGTGTCATCCCCCAATGCGCGCGGAAATGCCTTGTGAAATCGCTGTGATGACGGTACCCGACGTCGAACGCGACGGTCTTCACAATGCTATCGCTGCGGGATAAGCGGTGGCCGGCGTCCAGCATACGCGCCTGCCGGACGCAGGAGCGAAAATCGTTCCCGCATCCCGAGAACGCTCGTGACAAGCGGCAGCGCGAGACGCCGAGCGCCGAGGCAACTTCCCCGAGATTGAGGTCGTGCCGTGCGGAAAGCGCGTGGATGACGGACACCGCGCGGCGGAAGAGTACCTCGTCTGAGAAACGATGAGGTGTGGGCGTACGTGACTCCCGGTTCGGTCCACGGTGCGCGTGGCACCGCCGATGTGGGCAGTATCCGACGGGGATCGGAGGTCGTCAACGACGTTGACTGGCGGATTGCACGGTTTCTTCGGCTGCGCAGCGCCGCGTCATTCAGCGAGACTTCTTCCGTTCACGCAGAATTTGCAAGACGACGCGCGCGAGCTTGACCCGCGTCTGCTCGTCCACGTCTACGAACTTCGCGCCGAAGCCGTAGTTCTCACGCAGGTACAGCGCCTCGGCCTGCAACGCGACCCAGCCTTCCCCCGGCAAATCGATTTCGAGCTGGATGCGGCGGCCGATTGGGACCTCGTGGTACGACTCGATCAGACAGCCCCCGAGACTGAGGTCATGGATGCTCAGTGGGAATTCGAGGGCGCCAAGGCGGCGCGCCTCAAAGGGGCCAGACACGCGCGGGTTGCGCCGCGTGGACTTCTTGCCGGCACCGGGGGGCGGGGCGGCTGGGCCCCTGGGATCCCGTGCGTCAGTCATGGTGTGGTTGTACCCCATCGTACAAGTTTCGGCCTTCGGCATTGAAGACTTCAGTGCCTTGACTCACCGGCACCGCTCCCGCATGATGCCCCCGCAACCATCGAGGAGGCGGCATGAGGAACGGGAGTCTGGCGCTCGTCTTCGTACTGGCGGGGGCCGTATCGCATGCGCAGACGCCCGCGGCGCCCTCCGGTCCGCCGCCCGGCGGACTTGTCGTCGGCTCGGGTAACTTCTTCAGCCCGATCGTCGGCAACCTCGACAAGGCGGTCGCCTTCTACCGCGACGGTTTGGGCCTCGACGTGCAGGGCGCACCGTCCAATGCCGATGCGAATCCGGCGCTCCGCGACATGTTCGGATTGCCCGACGCGCAGCTGCGCTGGCAGATCGGCCGGCCGCCGGCGATGCGCACCGGAGTAGAGATCGTCGAGATCACGAAAGCCGCCGGCAAGCCGCTCGAGCGGCGCGTGCAGGACAGCGGCGCGTTCATGCTCATCGTGTTCGTGCGCGACGTCGATGCGACGTTCGCCCGCGTGAAGGCGCTTGGTGCACCGATCGTCACCACAGGCGGCGCGCCGATCGGTCTGCCCGCCACCAAGCCTCGTTATCGAGTGGTGGTCGTCAAGGATCCTGACGGCCACTTCGTCGAGATCGTCCAGGCCGACCAACCACCCGACACACAGGCGCCGCCCACCGCCAATGTCATCGGCGTTCGCGTGCGGCTGACCGTGGACGATGTGGACAAGGCGTTGGCGCTGTATCGCGACTCGCTGGGCATGACGGTGCGCAGCATCGACGAGTTCAAGAAGGATCCCGACGTCAACCGCATGCTCGGGCTGAAGGACGGGCAGTACCGCGTCGGCATGCTCGAAGTCCCGACGACCGGCCTCGTCTTCGAGGTCATCGGCTTCAAGGGCGTCGATCGCCGCACCGTTCGCGGCAATATCCAGGACCCTGGCTCGACGCGCATCCAGCTGCAGGTCCGCGACGTGGACGCCACGATTGACGTGCTCAAGCGTCACGGCGGTTCAGTCGTCTCGACGGGTGGGGCGACCGTGAACCTGCCGGGCCGCGGCGGCGCGACGACGAAGGTGGCCATCGTGCGCGACCCGGACAATCTGTTCCTGGTGCTGCTGCAGGCAGCGCCGCCAGCGCCGCAGGTCACCGCTCAGGAGAATCTTGGCACCTCCGAGGACCGCATCGCCGTCGAGGATGTCATGGCGCGCTACGTGTGGACCGTCGATTCGCTCGACGCCGACGGCTACGTCTCCGTGTTCACAGACGATGCCGTGATCGACTCGAACGGGACCATCAGCAAAGGGCACGCGGAGATTCGCAAGATCGTCACGAGCCTCATCCAACGGCGCGACGACCTCAAAGCGAAAGGATTGCCGACGTCGAATCTGTATCACGTGATCAGCAACGTGCGCATCACGTTCCCGAAACCGGGCGAGGCGTTGCACCAGTCGTACTGGCAGACGGTGCGGCGCGACACGGACGGCAGGATGATTGCGGCCGCGATGGGCCGCTCCGAAGATCACCTCGTCAAGCGCAGTGGCAAGTGGTTGATTCAGTCGCGCAAGTTGACAGTTTTTACCGATTGATTGCATCCTAGGACTGCCACCGCCCGCCTGTTTCGTTTTCCTGCGAGTCCAATACCCTAGGCCTATGACCCGATCCGCGATTCTTGTGTGCGTGATCTGGTGTGTGCTCGCGACCAATGCGAGCGCCCAGCTCGGTGTTCCGTTCGCTCGATACCGCACGTTCGAGACACCGCATTTCATCGTCACCTTCGAGAACGGTCTGGAGGACTACGCGCGCCGCGCCGCCGCGCGGGCCGAGACGGCGCATGCCCGTCTGGTACGTGCGTACGGATCGACACCGCGCGGCAAGATTCGACTGGTCATCGTCGATCAAGGTGACATCTTCAACGGGACCGCCACGCCGTTTCCGACCAATCGGATCGTCGCGCTCGCGCACACGCCGGTTGAAGGCGATCTCCTCTTCACCGACGATCCCATCGAGCTGCTCGTCACTCACGAGCTCGCGCACGTCTTCCATCTCGACGAAGCGCGTCGCGGGTGGCGCGTGCTGCGTGGCGTGTTCGGCCGTAACGAGGCGACCTTCCCGCATTTGTTCGACGGCAGTTATCTCATCGAGGGACTGGCGACGTTCTACGAATCGCGGCTCACCGATGGCGGCCGCGTGCGCGGCGCGGAGTTTCCCGAGACGTTGCGCGCCGCGGTGCTCGAGACGAACGGCCCGAAACTGGACGAAGCCGAATCTGATCCTGGCGCGTGGCCGCAAGGCCGGCACTACGTGTTCGGCGGCCTCTTCCTCGATCACCTTGCGACGCGCTACGGCATCGACACTCCTCCAGCGTGGATGGCGCGCCGGGCTGGGAGTTTCGCGTCGATCGTCTCGCGAGGAGCCGGCGCAGGCGAGCTGTTTGGCGGGAAGAGCCTGTCGCAGGAATGGAACGAATGGATCACGGGCGAACGACAGGACGCGCTGCGCCTGCGCGATCAGCTTCGCGCCAGTGCCCCCGGTCTCGCGAACACGAAGCGCCTGTGTGACTTCGCATACTACACGTCGTTTCCGCGCGTCTCACCCGACGGCTCGACCATCGCCTTCCTGTCAACCGACGAGGGCCGCCGGCCGCTCGCGCTGTATGTGGCCGATCTGCAGTCGTGCATGCCTCGCCGGATTGCCCGAGTGAACAGCGCTCATGCATTCTCGTGGATGCCGGATGGCCGTTCCGTTGTCCTCTCGCAATTCATGCTCGTGGACAACGCGCGGGTGTTCGCCGATCTGTTCCGCGTCGAGATTGCGTCGGGTGCGGTGACCCGACTCACGCGATCGGCGCGCCTGACGTCGCCGGACGTGCATCCATCCGGGCGCACGATTGTGGCGGTGCAGTACGAGCACCATCGAAGCCGGCTGGTCACTGTCGATCTCGGGTCGAAGAGCATTTCGCCGCTGACCGAGTTCTCGTCTGAAACGGCGTGGGGCCCCGCACGCTGGTCTCCGGACGGCACGCGGCTCGCCGCCGTGCGGTTCACGCGAGGAGCCGGGTACGACCTGGTGCTGTTGTCAGCGGACGGCGGGCTGCTTCAGGTGTTGACCACTGATCGGGGCCTCGAAGGCATTCCGGAGTGGGACGCGAGCGCTCCGGCGGGAACGCGCCGATTGTTCTTCACATCGGATCGTTCAGGACTGCGTGAGTTGTACGCGCTGGAACTGGAAGGTGATGCCAACCCGCGACTGTACGTGACGGCTCGCGTCCCCACGGGTCTCCACGAGATCACGCTCATCCCGGGCGCTGCATCCGATCGGGCGAGTGTCATTGCGACCGTCACCCATGCGGATGGACGGCATCTCGAACGTGTGGACATCGGCCGCGGCTCGTGGATTGCGGCGCCCGCCCCGGCGGCCGACTACGCGCCACACAGCACTGGTCCTGCTCCCGCGCCGGCAGCACTCGATTCATCGGAAACACGACCGTACTCGCCTGCTCGCGACTTGCTGCCAACGGGCTGGTCACCAGTGTTTGAATCGATCACGGAACTGGGTTGGTTTGCCGGCGTCTCCGTTGGCGGTCTCGACGTGATTGAGCGTCACATGTGGCAGGGAAGTGCGGCAGTCGGTCCCGATGGCCGCGTGATGGGATCCGCCGCGTACGGATATCTCCGCTTTCCTCGAGCGCAGCTGTTTGCACAAATGTCCTCGACGTGGCGGCTCGAGCAGCGCATCGAATCCGGCGACGGCGAACTACTGCGCCTGGAGCGCAAGCGCTCAGCGGCCGTTGGTCTGGCCTATCCCGTGAGAACGCTGCGGCGGCTGACGATCCTGAGCGCAAGTCTCCAGATGGAAGACCGCCATCGCGAAGACGCTGGCGACCGAGCCGCAGTGTCCGCGGCAGAGCCGATCGAGCAGAAGCCGACGCTCGTTGGCGGAGGTCTGGCACTGAGCTTCGGCAATACCCAGGCGGGATCGAGGTCTATCTCGGTTCAGGATGGTGTGCGGCTGTTCGCGTCGGCCAACTACCTGAAGGCCACGGCCGACGACCGGTGGCGCTCGGGCTGGGAGGCCGCATCCTCCATCTATCAATCATTTCCCTCGTGGACGACCTCGGGCCGGCCGGTCCTCGCCGCGACAGTGCGTGTTGCCGAAGAGCGCGGACCTGCAGCCAGCCGCCTGACCGCCGGTGGTCCCGGTACGACAACGGTCTTCGAGGGCGGCGCGGCGAGCTTCGAGGCGCGCGGCTATCCCGCGGGATTCGTCGCTGCCGCTGCCATGTGGGGCGCTCGCACCGAGCTCCGACTACCAGTGGCGCGCGTCAGTCGCGGTCTCGGTGCGTCGCCGCTGTATCTGCGGCGGCTGTCCGCGTCGTGGTTCGTTGACGGCGTTGGTGCCGCGCCTCGCGCCGATCTCCTTGGAGGCCCGCAGTTGCTTTCGGCCGGCGCCGAGGTGTCCACCGATATCACGCTGTTCTCCTTCAGCCTGATTCGCGTTCGAACCGGCATCGGAGTCCCGCTGAAAACGCTCGGTCCGGTCAGCCGCGGCGACGCGCGCTTCTACGTCGCTGCCGGCACGTCCTTTTAGATCAAGGACGTGCGTGACGGTCGTATGATGGGGCGCCGGGAGGCGCCCATGTCCACCAATTCATCGCGTGTCGGTGCGTCGCGTCGTGAGTTCCTCACGGCCACAGCGGCCGCAGCAGGACTCGCTGCGTCTTGTGCTCAGACTCAGACAGCCAGCGCGCGTCAGACGACTCCACAACCGGCGCAGAACATCGTCGGCGACGGCCGCAAGCGTCGCATCCTGCTGCGCGGTGGCGTCGTCCTGACACTCGACGCCAAGATCGGCGACTTCGAAAACGCCGATGTCTTGATCGACGGCACGAGAATCGCGGAGATTCGCCCCGGCATTTCCGCCGGCGATGCCGAAGTCGTGGATTGCGCGGGCACGATCGTGATGCCCGGCTTCATCACCACGCACCATCATCAATACGAGACCCTGCAGCGAAGCATCATTGCCGACGGAGTGCTGGCCGGTGGGTGGCCGCAGGAAACGTATGCCTCCGTCGTCCAGAATGTCTGGACCGCTGGCAGGGTTGCCGATCCACAAAATCCAGGCCGTCTGATCTGGGACCTGGGGCGTTCGCCGTACGATCCCGAAGACTGCTACATCGCCGAGTTAGTCGCCTGCGTCAGCGAGATCGCGCAGGGCATCACGACCGGGACTGATACCTCGCAGTCCAACCACACGCCCGAGCACACCGACGCGATGATCAAGGGGCTGAAGGACTCTGGCCGTCGGATGGTCTTTGCCTACAGTGCGGGAATTGATCGCAGCGGCGACGGCTTTCCGTTCGAGTTTCCCGGCGCGATGAACGACACGACGAAAGGGATCGGCCGGATCGCGAGGGCGCACTTCGCATCGAGAGACCAGCTGGTCACGTTGGGCTTCGCCGGTGGCCCCGGCCCTGCGTTCGCCGGCGCGTCGTACACCGGTTGGCAGCTCGGTCGTGCCTTTGGTGCGTCGATGCACAACCACCAGGTCGGCAATCCAGGGATCGTCATCAGCGCCGCCGCGGACGCAAGGAACGGTACCGACTGGTCCGACGTGACCTTCATTCATGCCACCCGGTGGCAGGACAGCCCGCGCGCGCAGATCGGCTCTGGCGAATCGGGCTATCCAGCCGCGGCTCGATCGAAGGCGTGGGAGATCTGCCGCGATCGCGGGGCGCATATCTCGATTGCCAACTTGATCGAGATGCAGATGCGTCACGGGATGCCGCCGTTTCAGGAGGCGCTCAATCACGGCATCCTGCCCAGCCTCAGTCCGGACGTGGACACCAACATGACCACCGATCCGTTCTCGCTGATGCGAGGCGCCTTCTGCCTGCAGCGCGCGCTGGCCAACGACCTCGCGTTTCCCGAGAGCAACCCTGGCGGGCTGCCGACGCCGCAACTGGTGACGTCGCGACAGGTGATCGAGATGGCCACCATTGCCGGTGCCGCCTCCAATCGAGTGCTCGACAAAGTTGGCACGCTCACTCCGGGAAAAGAGGCGGACATCATCGTGCTCGAAGCGCGGCACATCAACACGTGGCCGATGCACAACGTGCCCGGCACGATCGTGACCATGATGAATCCGACACACGTCCGCGATGTGGTGATCGCGGGGAAGGTCGTCTACTGGAAGCGTCAACATGTCGGGTGGGACATCGATCGGCTTCTGCGTCAGGTCGAGCAGGCGCGCGATCGCGTGCTCGCGCGCATCAACGGCAAGGCCAAGCTCGGAGCGCTTCCGAAGGGGGATAACAGCTTCGCCAACCCGTATCGTCCAAACTTCCTGGGCAGCTGCTGCTTCAAGGGCCAGAATTCCAGCGCACCCGAGTACGTGTTGAGACCCTGAAGACTCGCTGGACGAGCTCGGCTTTAGTCACCCGTCGCCCACGGCACATCGTGAGTGGCTCACGGGCACTGCCCGACGGCATCTGTTTTTGCGTCCGATTTCTTCGCGTGCTCCTGGCACCGTGGTTGCCTAGGTGACCCCGTCCCTCTTTCCAGGAGCGCAAGATGCCGCGAAACCGTTCGTTGCTCGTTCTCGTCGTCGGATGCGCGATCGCGGGAGTTGTGCCGGCGACGGGCGCGCAGCAGACCGCCGGCACGAAAGCCACGGGATTGTTATCCCGAAGGACGTCAGCGGTCACCTACGAAGCGCGTCGCACGACGAAGATCGATCTGGTGGGGACGCCTCTGATGCCGCGCACCAGAGGAGAGGCTGAAATTCAAACGGAGTCGGCGGGCCCCGTACGCATCAAGGCGAAGATGCGGGACCTGACGTCGCCTGGCCAGTTCGGACCAGAGTATCTGACGTTCGTGTTGTGGGCGATTCCCCCGCAAGGGCGGGCGAAGAACCTTGGCGAGATCCGGCTGGACGATGGTCAGGATCAAATCGAGGCGACATCGGACGTCCAGACCTTCGCGCTCATCGTCACCGCCGAACCGTACTACGCCGTGACGACGCCGAGCGAAGTGGTTGTGATGGAGAACTCGATCCGGCAGGACACACGCGGCACAACGTCGATCGCGACATTGTCCTATGAAATCGTTCCGCGTGGCGCCTATATCGAAGGCGGCGCATTCGCGCTGCCAGCGCCAAGCTCGAAAGAGCCGCCCGACGTGCAACAGGCGCGGAACGCCGTGACGATCGCGCAGATTGCGCAGGCGGAGAAGTTCGTGCCGAACGGCGTTGCCACGGCACGCCGGCTCCTCTCTGAAACCGAGATGCTCGTGAAGCGCAAGGAATCGAAGCGCGACATCATCTCGCACGCGCGGGCCACTGTGCAGGCGGCAGAGGAGGCGCGGCTGCGGTCGATTGAGCTCCGCGAGGATGCCGTGGCACGGGCCGAACAGGAAGCGGCCGCCGCGCGCGAGCAGGCGGCACGAGATGCCGCGGCGCGTGAAGCCGCCGGGCGGGCGGCTGCGGAGCAGGAACGCCAGCGTGCGGAACGAACCGCGAAAGAGGCTGCCGCATTGAGGGCGCAGGCCGAACAGGCGGCGCAGCAGGCCGCCGAGGAGCAACGGAAGGCCGAAGAGGCTCGTCGTGACGCCGAGCGCTCGCGCGCCGAGGCCGAGGCCGCGCGGGCTGAAGCCGAGACACAAGCGGCACGCGCCGACGCGTTGCGCGCCAAGGCCGAGGACGATCGGGCCACGTTGCGTGCGACGCTGCTCCAGCAATTCAATGACATCCTGGAGACCCGCGACACGGCACGTGGGCTCATCGTCAACGTCGGCGACGTGCTCTTCGAAACCGGGCGCTACGAGCTGCGCGCACCGGCGCGAGAAAAGCTGGCCCGGTTCGCCGGCATCGTGCTCGCGCATCCTGGCCTCGACATCCAGGCCGAAGGTTTTACTGATTCAACTGGCACCGACGAGATCAACGAGCGCTTGTCCCAGCAGCGTGCGACCGCAGTCGGCGACTACCTGATCACGCAAGGCGTGTCTCGGGACCGTGTGACGACGGAGGGCTATGGGCCGCGCTTTCCGGTTGCGTCCAACGACACACGAGAAGGCCGTCAGCAGAACCGTCGAGTCGAGCTCGTCGTTTCGGGTGAGGTGATCGGAACTCCACTCGATGCTGCACGTCGGTAAACCGTGCACCACGCACGAGCCGGAAACGAAGAGGCTGGAATGCCTCTTGCTGTGCTTGCGTCGCTGTGAAGCGTGCGGTCCTGGTTCTCGTCGCGGCCACGATCGTCTCCAACTGCGGGACATCCTCAACCGTCAGCACTGGACCAAATCCCGTCAAGTGTCTCGTGTCGCTCGCGTCACCAGCAACGATGGACGCGAGCGGCGGCACAGGGACGTTGGCGATCACCACACAGCCCGAGTGCAGATGGGATGCGGCGGCCAGCGTGAACTGGATTTCCGCTTTGTCGCCCGCGTCGGGACAAGGCGCGACAGACCTGACATTCCGTGTAGCAGCCAATGACGGATCGTCGTCGCGTGAGGGGATGATTGCCGTCAACGGCGAGCAGGCGCGGGTATCTCAGCGAGCGCCGTGCCGATACGATGTGGCGCCAGCGACTCAGAACATCGGCTCGAGCGGCGGCTACGGCACCGCCACGATTACCACCTCAGCTGAATGCGCATGGACGGCAGCGGCTGATGTGAACTGGATCGCGCTCACCTCGCCGGAGACCGGGAGTGGGAGCGGCACGGTGACGTTTGCCGTTCGCCAGAATGACGGGGCCCAGCGCACAGGCTCGATCACGATTGGCGGTCAGCGATCGTCGGTGACACAGGCGAGCAGTCCGCTGCCGCAGCCCCCAGCGCCGTCGCCACCGTCTCCGCCGACGCCTCCGCCCCCATCAGACTGCACGTATGGGATCTCGCCGACGAGCGCCAACGTGACGGGGAACGACGGTGGCGGCACCGTCAGCGTGATGACAAACCTTCTGACTTGTACGTGGGCCGCGTCCAGCAATGCGTCGTGGCTGACGGTCGAGTCCGGGACGAGAACCGGCAGTGGCAGCCTCAGCTATCGCGTCGGATTGAACCTCGGACCCGCGCGAACGGGAACGCTTACGATCGCCGGTCGCACATTTACCGTGGTACAGGCATCAGCCTGCACGTATGGGATCTCGCCGACGAGCGATAACGTGACGGCGAACGACGGCGCGGGCAGCGTCAACGTGACGACAAGTCTTGCCGCCTGTGCGTGGTCTGTCTCGAGCAATGCGTCGTGGCTGACGGTCGAGACTGGAACGAGGACCGGCAGCGGTAGCGTCACCTATCGTGTCGGATTCAACCTCGGAGTCCCGCGAACGGGAACGCTCACCATCGCCGGTCACACATTTACGGTGATTCAGGCCTCAATCAGCGGTGTCGCCCGCTGACGTCTGTTCGATCCAGCCCGCCTGCGTTATCCTTCGACCACACCGGCGCAATTCCACGTGCAGAGAGGGAGAGCCTATGCGTGTCGCGTTCTTCGCCTCGTCGGTCCTGGTCCTCGCGCTGATCGGCCTTCCCGCGAGCCAGGCACCCAAAGCCGTTGACACCGCCAGATTGGCTGGCGCCGACAGTGACACCAGCAACTGGCTGATGTACGGCCGCACCTACGACGACCATCGGTTCAGCCCCCTGAAGCAGATCAACGAGCAGACGATCGGCCAGCTGGGCCTGATGTGGAGCCGTGAGCTGCCCACCACACGCGGTCTCCAGGCCACGCCTCTCGTCGAAAACGGCGTGATGTACACCACGAGCTCGTGGAGCGTCGTCTACGCACTCGATGCGAAGACCGGAAACGTGCGCTGGATGTACGACCCGGAGGTGCCGCGGACCCGCGCCCTCTTCATCTGTTGCGACGTCGTCAATCGTGGAGTCGCACTCTACCGGGGCAAGGTCTACGTCGGCACGTTGGATGGCCGGCTGATCGCGCTCGATGCGCAGACGGGCAAGCCGGTGTGGAGCGTAGCGACGACGGACCCGGCGCAGCCGTACGCGGTGACCGGGTATCCCCGCATCGCGAAAGACATGGTGATCATCGGCAACGCCGGTGCGGAGTACGGCGTGCGTGGATACGTCTCGGCCTACAACGCTGAGACCGGGAAGATGGTGTGGCGCACCTACACCGTTCCGGGGGATCCCAAGCGTGGCTTCGAGTCGAAAGCGATGGAGCAGGCCGCGAAGACGTGGAGCGGCGAGTGGTGGAAGGTTGGCGGTGGCGCCACGGCCTGGGAAGGCATAGTCTACGATCCGTCGCTAGACTTCCAGCAGTTAGGAACGGGCAATCCGACGGCGTGGTACCGCGACATTCGAGGAAAGCCGAAGGAAGACAACCTGTATGCGGCGTCGATTCTGGCTGTGCGGGCGAGCAACGGCGAGCTTGCGTGGTACTTCCAGACTGTGCCCGGCGACAACTGGGACTTCGACGCCACGCAGCCGCTGCTGCAGGCGGATCTGACGATCGGCGGCAGACCGCGCAAGGTCATCATGCAAGCGTCGAAGAACGGGTTCTTCTACGTGCTCGATCGGCAGACGGGCGAATTCATCTCCGGCACACCGTTCGTGAGCGGGATCACGTGGGCCAGCGGACTCGATCCCAAGACCGGTAGACCGATCGAGACGCCCACCGCGTACGACGGCATCAAGCCAGTGATGGTCTCGCCCGGTCCCGGTGGCGCGCACAACTGGAACCCGATCGCGTTCAATCCTGCGACCGGCTTCGTGTATCTGGCGGCAAAGAACGGCACGCAGGGTCTGCACGCGCCAGACGCCCAATGGAAATACAACCCGAAGAACTCCAATCTGGGCGGTGATCCGCGGTACGAAGGTCCGCTCGTCCAGAAACTGATTTCGGCGCCGCCTCCGAAAGGCGAGCTCGTTGCCTGGGATCCGGTCCGGCAGCGCGCCGCCTGGCGTGCACCGTATCCGGTGCTCGAAGGCGGTGGCGTCCTCACGACGGCCGCCAACCTCGTGTTCCAGGGGCGCGCTGACGGAATCCTCGCGGCGCACCGTGCGACCGACGGCAAGCAGGTGTGGCAGTTCGATGCGGGGACCGGGATCATGGCGCCGCCGATCACCTATTCGATCGATGGCGTGCAGTACATCTCCCTGATGGTGGGATGGGGCGGACCGACGGCGACGTTCAATGCGCCGGGCCAAGGCAACATGAAGCCCGGATATGGGCGCATGCTGACGTTCTCGCTCGGCGGCAAGGCCAGGCTGACTCCACGCGCCTTCGCGCGAACCGGCCCTCCGACGCCGGCGATCACGGTGAATGCGTCACCAGAAACGATTCACGAGGGACAGCTCCTCTACACCGCCAATTGCGCATCGTGCCACGGACTCGGCGCCGTTGCCGGTCCGCTTCCCGATCTGCGCTACTCCACGCGTCAGGTGCACGAGCAGTTCGAGGCGATCGTGCTGGGAGGTGCGCGGGCGAACCTCGGCATGCCGCCTTTCAAGGATCTCCTCAAGCCCGATCAAGTGAAGGCAATCCAGGCTTGGGTGCTTTCGCGGGCGAAGGAAGATTCGACCCCGAAGAAATGACCATGAACCATCACCGATCGCGTCGCGAGTTCATGGGGCTGACGGCTGGCACCGTCGCGGCTGCCGCATTCGGACCCGCCTGGTTCAGCCGATCGCTTTCAGCCGTCGCGGCCGCGCAGACCGGCACTGCCGATCTCATCGTCGTGAACGGGAGCGTGTACACGGTTGATTCGCGCATGCCGAAGGCCGCCGCCTTCGCGGTGAAGAATAACCGGTTCATTGCCGTGGGCGGCAACGACGAGATCAGGGGCCTTGCCGGCAAGGACACGCGCACGATCGATGCGAGGCAGATGACGATCGTGCCTGGCTTCACCGACTGTCATAACCATGCCGGCGGTGACGTGCTCCTCTATGAAGTGCTGGTCGGCAATCCGTTCGAAGTCGAGTTCGTCACCATTGCCAGCATCGTCGAGAAGCTTCGCGCGAAGGCGAAACAGACGCCGCCTGGCACCTGGGTCGAGGGCTACTTCTTTGACGACACCAAGGTGAAGGACAAGCGCGAGCTGAACGTCCGCGATCTGGACGAAGTCTCGCGTGAGCATCCGATCGTTGTGCGCCATCGCGGCGGCCATACGTCGTACTACAACAGCACGGCGCTCAAGATGGCGGGAGTCACAAAAGACACCAGGGACGTGCCCGGGGGCACCTACGATCGCGACGACACAGGCGAGCTCACTGGTCGCGTCACCGACACGGCGCGCGGCGTCATCGAGAAAGTGGGGAGCAGGCCGACGCTGACGGCGGCGGACCGGGAACGGCGCGGCCGGGACGGGATTGCGCACATTTCGAAGCAGTTCGCGCGTTACGGGCTGACGAGCGTTCACCACCAGGGTGGAAACCTGGCTGCGATCCAGGACGTCCGTGCACGCGGCGAGCTCCTGCATCGCGTCAGCTACGAAGTGAACGGGCGCGTCCTCGATTCGATGATCGCCAGCGGGATCCAGACCGGCTTCGGCGACGAATGGATCAAGCTCGGCGCCACGTCGGAACACACGTTGGATGGATCGTTCTCCGAGCGGACCATGGCCCTGAGCCAGCCGTATCCGGGAAACAAGTCCGGCTACAAGGGCAACGTGACAGAGACGCAGGACGAGCTGAACGAGTGGCTCGAGCGCGTCCATCGTGCCGGCATCCAGGTGAACTGCCACGCCAATGGGGATGTGGCGATCGACATGTTTCTCACGGCGGTCGAGCGGGTGCAGCAGCGGTTCCCGCGTCCCGACGCGCGTCCGAAGATCACCCACTGCACGCTCGTCAACCAGGGTCTCGTCAAACGCATCAAAGCGCTCGACGCCATCCCCACGCTGTTCACGACCTACGCTTACTACAACTCCGACAAGTTCGTGTTCTACGGTGAGGAGTTGATGACGCGAGCGATGGCATTCCGCTCGCTGCTCGACGCCGGTGTGCACGCGGCGGCCGGATCGGATTTCAGCCCGGGTCCATTTGCGCCGTTGATGGGTATTCAGGGCATGGTCACCCGCAAGGGCTGGGACGGCAAGGTCTGGGGCGCGAATCAGAAGATCAGCGTTGAGGGCGCCATCCTCGTGAACACGCTGCACGGCGCCTATGCCTCGAAAGAGGAGAGCCTCAAAGGCTCGATCACGCCAGGCAAGCTCGCCGACTTCGTCGTCCTCTCGCAGGACCCGCACACCATCGATCCGGAGAAGATCAAGGACATCAAAATCGCGCGGACCGTCGTCGGCGGCAGTACGGTCTACGAAGCGTAAGACTCTGCATACGAGTCGATCACGATGGGCGAGGCGAGCCGACCTGATTTCGTGACAGTTGTCGCCGCGAATTCACACAGTCGCGGCTCGAAAGATCTGCCAAACGCCCAAGCGAATGGAGTGATCGCTCTGGCACGTTGCTTGAGTGAGGGCCCACTACTCCGTTTCCCGGGGTCAGAACGGATGAGGTGTGGGTTGACGCGCATCGTTCGCCATGCGGTGCCGATTGTCCTGATACTGGCGGCCGCGCCGACAACCGCGTTCGCACAGCCGGTCGTGTGCCACGCCATTGGCCGCGGCGAGTCTGCCACCCACGTCGCGCGGCGCCTCACGGGCGACGGCTGGAACGCGTATAAGCCGTGGTTCCAGATCATGAACGCCTCGTCTCGCTACATCCCCAAGTCGCAATACAACCGTGTGCGTGCCGGCTGGCGCGCCTGCCTCATCAAGTCGGCGATGCCGAGGATGCCTGCGAACGCCGGCAACGTCATCGCACTTGATGCGCCCGACGTCACCCACGTGGCCGCGGTATCCGAGACGTCTGACGCGGCGCGACCTCCGGACCTCGTCCAGGCGCCCGTGGTGCTCGCGGCTGCCGAAGACATCAACGTCGCCAGTGACCGCTCGCCGTCCGAGACGTCGGGCTTCCTGCGCGCGATCAACGATCTGGATCTCACGATGGTCTGGCTGGGCGCGGCCGTCGCGGTACCCTGGTTCGGGTGGCGGATCCTCGATGACCATCTCACTCGCCGCAGGACGACCGCGATCGTCATGCGGCATTTCGCCGATCGATTCGGCCATGAGTTCGAGCGTCCGCTGATCTGGTACGACAACGAGCGTCCGGTGCGCATGCGCGTTCGCTTCAGCGTGCAGCGCGGGCGGATGGACATTCTCCTCGCACCCGGTACGGGCCGCCGGTATCCGAATCTGTCGGACCACAAGAAGAACGTGGAATACGACGTCGCGCGAGTGGTTCGCACCCTCGCCGACAAGTCCTTCGTCTGCGGCTCGCTCTCCACGCAGGCCGGATGGGTGGTCGTGCCGTTTCGATTCAAGGCCGGTCCCAAGCAATCAGGTGTCACATGCATATCCTCCTTTTGAGCGCGGGCGGCGGTGGCGGAAACATTCTGCGATCGGTGAAAGCCGCCTTCCGGCGCGACCTGGCGGTGACGCAAAAGAGCGATCCTCGCTACGCAGAACGACTCAGACGAGCGGTGACGACGCGATTGCTGGATACCAACGAGTTCGCGCTCTCCGATCTGCCGAGGGAAGAACGAGTGCTCATTGGCGCTCGCACGACAGGCCGTCTTGGTGCGAGGCATGATCCGACCGTTGCGTTCGAGGCGTTGAACGAGTCACGCGGTGACCTCGAGGCGCTGTTCAGCCGGTATTCGATCATCATCCTCATCGGCACAGGGGGAAAGGGCACCGGATCCGGAACGATGTTTCCGCTGGCCCAGATCGCCCGCCAGCAGCGGAAGCTGGTCATTCCCATCTTTGTCCGCCCGTCTTTCGAGCGGCATGAAGTGGACAAGCGGCATTACGACTACGCGGTGCACGCGATCGACCAGTTCGACTCGGCAGGCATTCGCTTGATTGAAATTCTCAACGATCGCGGATACGCGGAGCACGATCCGCAGCCGCAGCCGGTCGTGTGGGAACGGATGAACCTTCCGATTGCGCGCGGACTGCGCGGCTTGATTTACGTCCTGTGGGATCTCTCGCAGGTAGACCCGTCGGACCTCTCGGTGCTGTTTGCCGGTCACGGCCGTCTGCGAATCGGCTTCGCCGAAATCGATCCTCCGGATGGCGGCGAGCCCGGCGATGAACTGGTCGAGCAGGCGGCGCGCCGGTGCTCTGAGAATCCGTACTACGCCTTTCGCAAGCCGGCGGGGACGTCGTTGATCTGCATCCAAGGCGACTGGTCGAATCTGGTGGACGCGAAGATCAAGGGACGCCTCGCCGCCGCGATGGGCGCCGACGCGAAGAGTCCTTACAGTCCGTTGTACGCGCGAGCGGTCGGCATGCCGAAACCGTGGGGTGTGACCGGACTGTTTGCCGAATACACGGGAGCCCACCAACCGCTCGACGTCGATTGGAGCCTCGAACGAGGCGTTCGTACGACGGTCACCACGCACCGAGCCGTTGATGAACCGTTTACCGTCGAAGACGCCCCAATCGCCGCTGCAGAATCGCCGGTAGCTGCGGAGGAGCACCGTGAGGAACCGCAGCCTACCGTCGTCGCGGCTCCGCCTCCGCCTCGCGCCGCGGCCCCGCCTCCGCCTCGCCCGGTGGCTCCGTCTCCGCCCCGCGCCGCGGCTCCGTCTCCGCCTCGCACTGCGGCTCCGTCTCCGCCTCACGCTGCGGCGTTCGCCACGTTCTGGGAGTTTGCCGTCGCACTCAATCGCTCCGATCCCGCCGCCATGGCCCTTGCGGGCAACGGCGCTGCAGCGGATATCCCCATCGACGGAGGAGAGCTGCGAAAGCTGCTCGGCCTGATGTGGTTCCGCACCATGCTGGCACGGCTCTCGCCGCAGTGGCGTGAGCGGATTCTGAACGTGTTGGTCGATACGGCGGCCGTGCCAGACCACCTGCTGAAACTGGGTCGGCAGCCGATGCACCTCCACGAGCTGACGTTCGAGCAGGCGCAGGAGATCGCTGCCAAAACCTTGCTGCCGGACTGGGTTCTGACCGACTTGGATCTGGTGATCACGGTCGGCCGGTTCTGGGGAGCCGACGCGATGAAGCGCCTGCGCTTCGTCGAGGCGCCGCAACGCTACGAACCGTCGATGATGGAAACGTTGCTCGACAGATTCCGCGGCTGATTCAGTCGCAGTCCTGGCCTGGGCGTGGGCGTTTCTGCTGCGCGCGATTCTCGCGCCAAGGACCCTGTGACGATTCCGATCACTCGCGCGTACGACGGCCGATCAGTCCCAGCACAGCTGCCGCGAGCAGGGCGAAGAACACCAGCGCGATCACGCCCACCCACAGAAGAGTGCCCCATGCTGCGGCGTTCGGCTCGCTGGCGGCATCCGTGACCTGGGGTGGCGGCTGCTGCGCCGCCGAGAATGCCATCAGATCCATCCAACCGCGCGATGCGCGATTGATGCCAGCGTAAAGGTGAGCAATGGATTATCCTCGTCACGATGACCATCCAACGTGTGCTCGTGGCCTCGACAATTGCCCTTGTCTTCACTGCTGCGTGCAGTCCGTCGCCTGAGTCACAAGGCGCAGGATCAACGGCGACCGCTGCGACGAAGAGCTCCGGCGGGATGCACGCCGTGATCGAGACCGACAAGGGCCCGATCGAACTCGAATTCCTCCCTGGAGACGCGCCCAAAGCGGTCGAGAACTTCAGGCTGCTCGCCGAAAAGGGCTACTACGACAACCTGACCTTCCACCGCATCGTCAAGGGATTCATGGTTCAGGGCGGCGACCCCACTGGCGACGGCACGGGCGGCGAGAGCGCCTGGGGTGGGACCTTCGAGGACGAGATCAAGCAGGATTCGCCCACCTACCGCGACGGCTACCGGCGAGGGATCGTGGCGATGGCCAATGCCGGGCCCAATACCAACGGCAGCCAGTTTTTCATCATGCACGCGGACTATCCGCTGCCGCCGGCGTACGTGATCTTCGCCAAGGTCATCAAGGGCATCGAGGTGGTCGATGCGCTCGCCAACACGCCGACGACGAGGGGACCCGATGGCGGCATGAGCCAGCCGATTACGCCGCCGAAGATGAAGAAAGTCACGATTCGTCCGTGAATGACTCTCGATGAGCGCGCCGACGGGACGCTCGTCGTCAGCTACGACAGCGTGGGGCTGACGCGCTTGATGCTGGCCGCGACGGTGTTGTTCCTCGCGGTCGCCGGCTACGACATCTTCCTCGGCGCCCGCGACACGGAGCGTCTCATCGGGTTGCTCGCCTCGGCGGGCACGTGTCTGCTCGTCGCGCTCGTCTTCCTCGAGCGTGCCTGGTTTGAATTCGCGCCTGATCGCCAGACAGTCACCTGGCGCCGCCGCTGGGCGCTGCAGAACCGATCGGGATCGATCCCGTTTCGCTCGATTCGGTCGGTTCTCGTCGAGCAGCCGATTGGTGACGAGGGAACACCGAGCCGGCGGATTACGCTGAAGACCGTGAACGGCGACATCCCGATCACGGTCGGCTACCGACCTGATGCCGACGGCCTCGTCGTAGAGATCGCCCGTCGCCTTCGCGCGCTCCTCGGACACGATACCGGTGCGACACACATGGCCAATGTGAAGGCATTGGTGGCGGCAGGGAAGACGATCGACGCGATTCGCGTCCTGCGCGAAGAGGAGGGCTTGAGCCTGGTCGAGGCGAAGCGGCGCGTCGAGGAGATCGTCGCCACGCGAGGAAACGTTCAGTGAATCAGGGCTACTCGATCTACCCTCAGGTCTTCGGCCGGTCCGATATCGCGTGCGTGCTGGAGGCGTTGTCCGACGAAGGGCTCGAGCGGACCAGGGCAGGCGCCAGACGCGCGCTCACAGTTCCCGCTGTGCAGCGGCTGGCCGCTGATTCGCGACTGCTCGACATCGCGAGACCGTTCGTCGGGCCGGCGCCGATTCCGTTTCGCGCGACGCTGTTCGACAAGTCCCCGAGCGCGAACTGGCTCGTCGCGTGGCATCAGGATACGGCGTTGCCGCTGTGCGATAAGTTCGATGACGCCGAGTGGGGGCCATGGTCCACGAAGGCGGGGGTCATGCACGCGCACGCGCCTGCGTGGGCGCTCGAGACGATCGTCGCGCTTCGCGTCAGCCTCGACGACTCGACCGCGACGAACGGACCTTTGAAGGTGCTGCCCGACTCGCATCGCGATGGTGTGTTCAGCGACGAGCAGATCGCACAGCTCTCCCGTCAGAAAAGGTCTGTTGACTGCGTAGCGCCCTTGGGTGCCGTGGTGGCGATGCGGCCGCTGATCGTTCATGCCTCGTCGAAGTCCACTGATCATCGGCCTCGGCGGGTGTTGCACATCGAATACGCTGCCACGCTGAGTCTTGGCAACCAGATCGAACTGGCCGACGGCTGATGAACCCGAGTGACTACACCCTGGCGCTCGACGGGCTGAAGTCTGGCGACGTCGCCAGGCTCGAGGAGCTTGCGGCGCGCCTCGACGGCTTTCCTGACGGCGTGGACTCGTGGCTCGGCCGGCGATGGATTCTCCACGCGATCGACGTCGGCGCCACGGCGACGATTGAGTGGATGCTGTCGAGGGGCGTGGACCTGGCGTTCCGCGACAACGAGGGATACACGGCGGTACTCGTCGCGATCGAGAGCCGTCGTGCCGACCGGTTGAATCTGCTCGAGCGCCTCCTCAGCGCGGGCGCGCCGGTAAATCTCAAAGGCATCAACGACTGGACGCCCGCCCACATGGCTGCCGCCCGTGACGACATCGAGGCGCTACAAGTGCTTATCGCCCACGGCGCCGATCTGTCGATCCGGACCGGGATCGACGACTATGCCACGCCGCTCGAGGAAGCACGTCACCTGGGACGGCTGAAGGCCGCGGCGTTTCTGGAGGGCGTATCCTAGGGCGTTATGAAGACCGCAATTGCCACGGTGTTTGTTGTCATGCTGGCGGTTTCAGCGTCGGCGGCGGATGTGTCGGGCCGATGGGAGCTGACCGTCCGGCTGTTGAACGACGTGAACTACGCGCGCGCGACGATCACGGTCAACGGCGAGAAGCTCACCGGAACATTGAACGAACTCACGCTCGAAGGCACCGTCAAGGGCGACGAGGTGGCGTTTGTCGCGACGCGTCCGACCGGCGAGCGGTTCGGCGCGTTCAAAGGGCGCGTGAAGGGCAACGACATCGCCGGCACGGCGTCGTGGCCGGGATTCACGGAAGACGTCAGCTGGATCGCGCGCCGCGCCCCGGAGCGGCCGGCCAAACCCCAGGTGCATCGGTTCGAGCCGAAAGAGTTCCACCGTGTGTTCTCGGACGCAATCGCACCGGTGCTGCACATCTTTCCCGGCGATACGGTGAGTACCTGGACGGTCGATGCCGCCGGTGTGGATAGCCAAGGGGCGCGTCGTTCGCTCGGAGGGAATCCTCAGACCGGCCCCTTCTACGTCGAGGGCGCGTTTCCCGGCGATACGCTGGTCGTGAAGCTGAACAAGGTGCGGCTGAATCGCGACTCGGCGATCAGCAGCGGTCGCATTGCGTCCACGGCGTTGAACCCGGCGTACGTCGAGCGCACCAGATATCAGCCAGACTTCGACAGCAACTGGGTACTCGATCGCGAGAAAGGCATCGCCCGGTTGAAGAACCCAAGCGAGCACCTGAAGAACTACACCGTCAAGCTGCAGCCGATGGTCGGGTGTCTTGCCGTCGCGCCGCCGGCACACCAGGCATTTCGAACGGGGTATCCGGGAACGTTCGGCGGCAACATGGATTACAACCAGATACGCGAGGGCACGACCGTGTATCTGCCGGTCTCGGTGCCCGGTGCGCTGGTGTTCATTGGCGACGGCCACGCCGCGCAGGGCGACGGTGAATTGACCGGCAATGCCCTGGAGACGTCGCTCGACGTCGAGTTCACCGTCGATGTCATCAGCGGACGCGCGACCAACGGGCCGCGCGCGGAGAACGCGGAGTATCTGATGTCGTCAGGGATCGCCAACTCGCTGACCGAGGCGCTGCAACAGGCCACCACGCAGCTCGTGAACTGGCTGCAGACTGACTACGCCCTGACGCCCAACGAAGCGGCCGTGGTGCTGGGCACCGCGATGCAGTACGACATTGCTGAAGTGGTGGATCCGCTGATGCACGTCGTCGCGAAGATTCGCAAGGATATCGTCGCGCAATTGAAATGACCGGCGACACTCACGAGCGGTTTGTCAGACAAGCCATCGAGTTGGCTCGCCAGGCGAGAGCGGCCGGCAACCATCCCTTTGGTGCACTGCTCGTCGTCAAGGGCGAGGTCGTCGTGTCGGCGCAGAATACCGTCTTCACGGATCGCGATCCGACGGCGCACGCCGAGACGAATCTCGTGTCGCGTGCGATACGCGAGCTGTCGGCGGAGCAGATTCGCGGCAGCGTGCTCTACACCAGCTGCGAGCCGTGCGCGATGTGCGTGGGCAAGATGTACTGGGCCGGCATTCGCTCGATCGTCTACGGGTTGTCGGCAGAGGATCTGGCGCAGCTCGCCGGTGGAAGTTTCCTGGTTCCGTGTCGAGAGTTGTTCGCGAGAGCCGCCGAACCGGTGACGGTCACCGGACCGCTGTTGTTGAACGACGCTCGTGACGTTCACCTGGGATACTGGCCGGTGCTTTTTCAGAGTGCGAAGTAGAGGAGGCCCCACATGCACGCTTCGTCGTTGGGTATGCCCGAACTGATCATCATGTAGGTCATCGGCTTGTATTGGGTGATACCGGTCAGCTTTGCGATCTGGGTGATTGTGACGCTGCGACGGATTCGCGCGGGGCAGCAGGCCGTGCAGATGAAACTCGAGAGCATCGAGCGATTGCTCGAGCGGCCGTAACGGCGATCGGTGATCTGACGTGAAGCTCACAGCTCGTTTGCAGCGCACGATCCCGCTGTTCGTTGTCTGTCTGCTGCTGCAGGCACAGACACGAGTCGCGGAGATCGTCGTCATGACGTCGGGCACGTTCACGGCCGCGCACCTCGAACTGGCCGGTGAGTTCGAGCGCTCGACGAAGACAAAGGTGACGACCGCGACGACGTCGATGGGTGTCGGCGCGGAGTCGATTCCAAACCGGCTGCAGCGTGGCGAGACGGCGGACGTCGTCATCGTGGCGGCCGAGGCACTCGACGACCTGATCAAGAGCGGACGCGTGATTGCAGCCAGCCGAGTCAATCTGGCGCGATCCCGCATTGGGATGGCCGTGCGATCGGGCGCGCGCAAGCCCGACATCAGCTCGGTGGACGGACTCAAGCGAGCGTTGTTGAATGCGCAATCGGTCGCGCTGTCGTCGAGCGTCAGCGGCGACTACTTCACCAAAGAGCTCTTTCCGAAACTCGGCATCGCCGAGCAGATGGCGCGCAAGACTCGCAGGAGCGGCAGCGAGCGTGTCGGCGCGCTGATCGCGCGTGGCGAAGCCGAGATCGGCTTTCAGCAAATGAGCGAGCTGCTGCCTGTGGCTGGGATCGATGTCGTCGGACCATTGCCATCTGCGGTTCAGCGTGTCACGGTGTTCGCTGCCAGCGTCGTCGCCTATTCGAAGCAGGCTGACGCGGCGCGAGCCTACATCCGCTTCCTGGCATCGCCGGCGGCGGACGCTGTGGTCGCCAAGACCGGTCTGGAGCGCTGATACCACGTGACGATCGGCATCTTCAGCCCGGAGCCCGCGGGTTCTCGCGGAAGGGATCCCGCTGATCCTGGGCCGCCTTCGTCGCCGCCGCGCGGGATTCGGCCGTCAACGGTTCTCACAATTGCGGTGACCGCGGGCACGTTCCTTTTCGGTGGGCTCCTGCTGTGGCCTGAGATGGGTCGTGGCAATCCGACGGGATCGATCACCGTGGCGGCGATGCTTGTCGTGGTGATCGGGTTTCTCGGGATAGCCGCGTTGCTTGCGGGCGCCCTCCTGATGTTCTTCGAGAAGACGCGTTCACTGGGACGCGTGCTCTGCGCTGCCGGCGTCGGATTCCTTGGCGCCGTGTTCGTGGCGATCAAGTTAGATTAGCAGGCACTTTCTGGTACGATTCAGCCAGGCCTATGCTTGGTGGACGCTCCTCTGAAGACTGGATCGCGCGCTACTCGCAGAGTCATCAGCATCCGGTCAATCGACTCTGCCACACGCTCGGAATCCCGCTGATCGTCGTCTCGCTGCCGCTGTTCCTTCTGGTTGTGATCCGTCCCGGCTTCTGGCCAGTGCCGGTCACGCTGTTTGTCGTCGGATGGATCTTCCAGTTCGTGGGCCATGCCGTTGAAGGGAAGCCCCCGGAGTTCTTCCACGACTGGCGGTTCCTGTTCGTCGGCCTGCGCTGGTGGGTCGCCAAGGTCCGCGGACGCACTTAGTACCCAAGGACCAAGGACCAAGGACCAAGGACCAAGAACCAAGGACCAAGAGTGCGCGTCGCGATCGTCGGGAACTCCGGCTCGGGGAAGTCCACGCTTGCTTCAGAGATCACCGCGGCTCATACAGTCGTGTCGCTCGATCTTGATACCGTCGCATGGGAGCCAGGGACGATTGCCGTTCCCAGATCGGCGGAGGCGTCGGCAAGGGATGTCACCGCGTTCTGCTCATCACGCGATCGCTGGGTGGTCGAGGGCTGTTACGCCGGTCTGGTCCAAGAGACGCTCGAGCATTCGCCGATCCTGCTCTTCGTCGATCCTGGTGTTGACGCCTGTCTGGCGAACTGCGGTCGTCGCCCGTGGGAGCCGCACAAATACGGGTCGAAGGCCGAGCAGGACGAGAAGCTCGAGTTCCTCCTGTCGTGGGTGCGTGAGTACTACTCGCGAGACGGCGACCTGTCGCTGACGAGGCACCAGTCGCTGTTCGAGCAGTACCGCGGACCGAAGCTTCGTCTTGCGCACCGCGAGACGCCGCTCATCGACGACCTCGGTGCCCGCTTCGAAGCCTGTGAAATCCCGGCGAAGGAATGGACGCATGCCGCGCACATGGTCGTCGGACTCTGGCACGTCCATCGCTACGGCGCGGACGAAGCGCTCATGAGACTGAGGAGCGGGATTCGACGGCTCAACGAGAGCCATGGCGGCGTGAACTCGGCGACCAACGGATACCACGAGACGATCACGGCCGCTTACGTCCAGCTCCTCGCGGAGTATCTTGAGGTCACTCCAACGGACATGTCGTTGAGCATGCGCGCGATTGGACTGCTTGGCAGCCCGCTGGTCGCCAAGGACGTCCTTGTCACCTTTTATTCACTCGAGCGTCTAATGTCGACTGAGGCGCGGGCCGGATGGATCGATCCGGATCGAGGCCCTGTGAGCCTGACAGGCGTGCTGGAGCGCACCGCCGGTGCGTTGTGAGGGGTAATCCCGATTGTCTCGAGGAATGCCGAAGCGTAGGCTGGCCGTATGAGAAGAATTCTGCTGATCTTCGTGGCGGTCGTCGCGATCTCGGCGGCACTTCCCGCCCAGGCACCGGAGCCGCCGCTTGCGGATACACGCCTGACCGTTCATACCCTCCTCCGCGAGGACATCTTCGCCGGCTTTCTTCAGAACGATATGACGCGGCTCGCCCGGGCAGAAAAGAATGCCGACCTGTTGCTGACCAGCCGTCCCGCTGAACGCGCCGAGATCATGGCCTGGCAGGGCGCGATTGCGCTGACGCGTGCCGCCTTGGCGAACGAAGCCAAGCAGCCTGACCAGTTCCGGCAGCAGTATCAGCGCGCGCAGGGTCTGTTTACTGAGGCGATGAAACTCGGCCCCGACAAGGTCGGCGTGTTCGCCATCACGGGCGGTTCACAGGTCGGAATCGCCGATCGGCTGCCGGAGGCTGAGCGCACCGCGGGCTGGCAGTTGGGCTACACGGCGTATCAGCAGTTGTGGAAGATGCAGAGTCAGATGATCGAGAAGCTGCCGCTGCATCACAAAGGCGAAGTGCTCTCCGGTCTCGCACAGACAGCCGACCGGACGGGACGTACCGAGGAAGCCGCGGCCCAGGTCGAACGCATCCTGACCCTGTTACCCGACACGCCGTACGCGACCCGCGCCCGGCAGTGGAAGGACGATCCCTCAGGGCGAGCCAAAAGCAAACTGGCGTGCCAGACCTGCCACGGGCCTGGAACGCTGGTGGCGCGGCTCGCTGAAGCGTCTAAATAGTTGGCCGTTCGGTCGAGGCGCCACATTCGTTTATGCATCTGAGGCGTCCCATGTCCGGACGACTGTATCGCGACACCGTGATATTCATTCAATTCGAGGCGATGCCCACCCAGGCGGTGGCCGAGCGCGACAACGTGGCGGGCGCTCACGTCAACTGCTGGATCCAGACACGCGACCCGGTCCAAGCCGAGGCGCGTGGACGGCACTGGATTGCCAAAGAGGGCTGGATTGTCGTGTCGGTCAAGCAGAGGCGGCCGGTTGACGTGGACGCCGAGACCCGTGGCCCGGATGCCGAGTACATTCTCGAAGCCCTCCGCGCCGACGGCTCGATCGTGTTCAACCGATGGTCGCCCGACAGCGAAGCACGAGCGCATTGAGGGAGAATACGGACACAAGTTTGTGTCCAAGGTAATTTGCACGCTCGTGCTAATGCTCGTTGCCGGAACGGCAGCGGCAGAAGTCGTCCGCATCGACGTACAGCGCCGCGACGACTGGGGTACCCACGAGCGCATCATCGGCCGCGTCTACTTCGCCATCGACCCGATGGCGCCCGCCAATCGCGCGATTGCCGATATCGATCTCGCACCGAGGAACGCCAACGGCAAGGTCGAGTTCTCGTCTGATCTCCTGTTCTTCAGACCCAAAGAGGCTTGGCGCGCGCGGGGCTCGGTCTTTCTCGAAGTCGTCAACCGCGGACGCGATCAGTCGCTGGCGATCCTGAGCGGGGCGCAGCAGCGCAATCTGTCGCCCGAATCGTGGAACCTGGGCGACGGCTTCCTGCTCGAGCAGGGATTTGCCGTCGCATTTCTCGGCTGGCAGTTCGACGTGCGTCCGCTGCAGGGCCTGACGTTCACGGCGCCGGTTGCCCCCGTTGACGGTCTCGTGCGCGACGCGCACATCGAGCTGGCGCACCCCGGTGGCGTGGAAGTACCGCTCACCTACTGCGTTCCCGAGCCGGCGCGATCAAGCGCGACGATCACCTTCCGCGCCCGGATGGACGAGGCGCCACGATCCATTCCGCGGGAGGGCTGGCAGCTTGCGGCGGATGGATGCGCGATGCGCGTGGCATCGAGTCTCGGTACGGGCATCTATGAAGCCGTGTATCGTGCGCACGGCTCGCCGGTGGCCGGCCTTGGGCTCGCGGCGATTCGCGACTTGGCGTCGTATCTGAAGTACGGCACGGACGGCGCCGTGCTGCGTGAGACGCCAGGCGCGTTACACCGTGTGATCGGCTACGGCTACTCGCAGAGCGCCCGATTCCTGCGCGAGTTCGTGCGCGACGGCTTCAACGCCGACGAGCGCGGCCGCGCGGCCTTCGACGGCCTCATGATCGCGTCAGCTGGCGCTGGCGGCGGCAGCTTCAATCATCGCTTTGCGATGCCCGGACAGGCGGGCAACTCAGTGCTGTCCGTGCTGCGTCCCGTAGACCTGCCGCCGTTCACGGACGAGGGACTACTCACCAGGGCCAGTGTGGCTCGCGTCACGCCGAAGATCTTCTACACATTCTCGTCAACCGAGTACTGGGCGCGGGCCGGATCGCTCACGCATACGACCGACAACGGGATGCTCGATGCGCCGCTGGCTGCGACGTCACGTCTGTATTTCTTGGCCGGGACGCCGCATTCGATGGGCAGCCTCCCGTTGTCGAAGGGCCGGGATCAGTATCGCCAGTTCGTCAACTTCGCCGAGCAGCGGTGGGTAAGTCGCGCGCTCCTCATGGAGCTCGACGCGTGGACGCACGGCGATCGCGAGCCGCCATCATCGCAGTATCCCGTGATCGCGAAAGGCGAGCTGGTGCCGCTCGAGAGCGTCCACTTTCCCACGGTGCCGTCGTTCCCGTTTGCCACGTATATGCCCCGCGTGTGGCGCATGGACTACGGGCTGGACTACGGCGCAACGCGGGTCATCACCATCGAGCCGCCGAAAACCGGTGAGCCGTTCAAAGTGCTGGTTCCGCAGGTCAACGCGGACGGCAATGACGTCGCCGGCATCCGTCTGCCGGAAGTGGCCGTGCCGCTTGGCACCTACACCGGATGGAACATCACGATTCCGCAGTTGAGCGAGCTCCGATATCTGAGCGGACTCGTCGGTGGATTCGAGCCCTTTGCCCGGACCAAAGATCAGCGCACCGCGAACGGCGACAGTCGTCTGTCGATCGCTGAGCGCTACAGCGGGCGGTCGGACTATCTCGACAAAGTCAGACGCGCCGCAAATGATCTGGTGCGTCAGCGCTTCCTGCGCGTTGAAGACGTGCCGGCCGTGCTGCAGTCCGCGGAGCGGATGTGGAACGCGCTCGTTCCCGATCCGCTACCGTGACGCGGCCGCGCGAAACGCTTTGGGCGACGAAGCGCCGAGCGCGGAGGCAGCGGCTCGCACTTCCCATAGATAGATCGGGTTGCCGTCCTCGTCTTCGAACTCGACCCGTTTACCCGCATCCGGCACTGCGGCCTCGCTCGTGATCCGTACGCCGCGTTCGCTCAGGCGCGACACCACGCGCTCAATCGGTTCATCCACTTGCAGTCCGAGCATTACCGAGCCCTTCTTGCCGGGGTCGGGCGTTCGCGGCGTCTTGGGATGAATCGCCAACACGAGACCGCCCGCTTCGACGGTCGCGAAGTGATCGCCATAACGGTTGGTGAGTGGGAGACCGAGCTTCTCGCTGTAGAACCGTACGCCGGCATCCATGTTCGAGACGTAGACGATGGCGTGTCCACCGAAGCGCGTGCCCAGCGGTGACACTTTGGCTGTGTGCTCCTGTCCGCCGAGATCGGTGAGCGGGACCATGTCCGGCGGAAACTCGTTCACGTACGTCGAGAGGCCATCGAGGTCGAGCAGTTGGAAGCAGTTGCCGCCTTCGTAGCGGATGATCTCGCTCGTGATTCTGGCACCGCTGTCCTGCAGCCGCGCCAGTACACGCTCGGCCGGCTCATACGTTTCCAGGCCGAAGCCGACGCCACCAGCTGTGCCGGGAGTTGCATGCTTCGGTGACGAAGGATGAAGGCCGATGGTCAGCCCGGCGCCCTTCTCGCTGTAATAGCACGGGTCCGCTTCGAGCGTGGCCCAGTGGTTCCCGAAGCGGTTGGTCAGGGTGAGTCCGAGCGTCTCGTTGTAGAACCGGACCGCGGCATCCATGTCCGAGACGTAGACGGTTGCGTTTCCACCTGAAATCATGGCTGAATGCTCCTCGGGCGCGATACTCGCGCATCGTACGCGATTTGAAAAGAGCCACTCGAAGGTGCCACTCGTGAGCCGGCCGCGCGTCATGTTCCTGCCGTCGATCGTGCTCGACCGTGGCTCGTCCACGCCCCTACACCAGCAAGTGGGCCGCCAGATCGCCCGAGCCATTCGTGACGGCGTTGCGGCTGGCTCGCGTCTTCCCTCTTCTCGGGTCATGGCGACGATGCTCGGCGTCTCGCGCAACACGGTGATGACGGCCTACGACGATCTCGTGGCCGCCGGATTGATCCGCGGACGGCGGGGCGCCGGAATGCTCGTCGCAGTCCGCGGATCCCGCGCCGAAGCCTCTGGCGAAGGCGGGATGCTCGATCCGCAGCGCGTGCTCAGAGAAGCTCAATACCCGGCCCGTACGCTTCACATCGTTGATCCGGACGGCGCTCCCTTGTACCTCTCATTCCGTTGAAGGAGAATGTGGCGACTCCAACTATGAACTCATCGACCGATTCGCGCGCCGTCTTCCGTCGTTTGCATGAGAGTGGCTGCTTCGTGATGCCCAACCCGTGGGACGTGGGCAGCGCCCGCGTGCTCGAACAGCTTGGATTTCCCGCGCTGGCGACGACCAGCGCTGGGTTGGCCTGGTCGCTGGGCCGCCGCGACAGCAGCGTCTCGAGAAACGAAACGATCGCCCACCTGCGCGCGATCGCCGAAGCCGTTGACGTGCCGGTCAATGCCGATTTCGAAGACGGCTTCGCCACCGCTCCCACAGACGTGGCGCGCAACGTCAAGATCGCGACGACGACCGGTATCGCCGGTCTGTCGATCGAGGACTCCACTGGCAATGAGGCAGATCCGCTGTTCGAGTTCACACTCGCAGTCGAGCGGATCAGCGCCGCACGGCACGCGATCGACGAGAGCGGCAGCGGCATTTTGCTCACCGCCCGCTCCGAGGGCTTCATCGTCGGCCGGCCGGACCTCGACGAGACCATTCGCCGGCTGACGGCGTATGCCGAAGCCGGCGCCGATTGCTTGTATGCTCCTGGTCTCTCGACGTCCCAGGACGTGGCAGCGGTAGTGAAGGCCGTGGCTCCAAAGCCTGTGAACGTGCTCGTCAGCAGCGATTTCACGACCGTGGCGGAGCTGGCCGACCTCGGTGTGCGGCGGATAAGCGTCGGAGGCGCGCTGGCGCGTACGGCGTGGGGAAGCTTCCTCTACGCGGCGAGCGAAATTGCCGAGCACGGGACCTTCGCGCGTCTCTCGGCTGGAATCCCGTCGCCGGTGCTCAATCGCCGCTTCACTTCACGAGGTTAGTGGTAAGTGGTTAACACAACCACCAACCACCAACGATCAATACGTGCTCATAGTCAGGCGCACGCCGCCGTCCGCTGCAACGCCGGCGCGCCTCTGAACCACGAACGCGATCTGGGTGCCGCGTGGAAGCAGACGCGGCGTTTTCATGATGTACGGCGTGGGCCATTCGATCGGTGGATTCTTCGAGAGCAGGAGAATCTCCGTTCCGCCATCGGGTGTTCGCGCCGACACCTCAATCGACTCGATGCCGGTCACGAGGTCTGGCCGAAGCGCCCACACGCCCGTGTCGCGCGATAGCCGCCTGATCGCGCGAAGCTTTCCAGGCATCACCGTCTTGGCGTCGAGCACGACATCCGAGGACACGCTCGACGCGTTCTCCTGACTGAAGAACAACCCGATCGTGCCGCGATCGATCACCGGCCGATCCGCAGCTCTGTAATGCACCTCGGCGACGATGCGCGATCTGGCGGGCAGTCGTGTCGTGACGCCATCCGGTAGCTTGACGAAGCCGTACCACGGCGTCCAGCTGCCCAGCCACTGACCGGTGCCTTCGACAAAGAAGCTTGCGGCCCGCACCACGCGTCGATCGCCGGGTTGGAATTCGATCGCGCGCATCCGCCGCGCTGACCTCAGTCCTGTGTCGACAACCATGCGTTGAACGAAATCGGTGTGATCCGTCTCCACACGCGTAGCCGGTAGCGGATGCGACACGTCGGGTTCGCCGAGCTGCCAGTGCCCAACGTGCGCGGTGGCACGTACCTCGCTCGGTGCCGCACCAGGCCTGGCGACGTTGAGAAACACCGTGCCGGCGTTGCGAGGTCCCAGGCCTTCCACCCAGGACACCAGGAACTGTGTCTCTCGAACGGTCAGGTTGTTGTCGTTGACGAACGCCCCGTATCCCGCGACCGCCGACCATGGCGGCATGTGCCGGCGGAGAATCTCGGTCCGGATGTCGCGCCCGCGAACCCAGGTCTGTTCGTAGGTCGAGAGCGGGAAGGCGAGCGACTGATCGCTGTGACACATCACGCAGTGGCTGTCCAGAATCCGCACGATCTCGCGGTCGAAGAGGACGGTCGTCGTGATCGATCCGTGCGAGCGCGCGAGGCGCGGCCAGCCAATCCAGCACGCCATCGCGTAGAGCGCGACCGTCAGCCACGTCAGCTTCCTCACTGTGCCACCACCGAGAAGGTCGTCGTGAACGTATGGACGATGTCGTTGCGGCGGAATTGCGTCCAGGCGCGATAGCGTCCGGGTTTCGGCATGAGGCCGTCGAATGTGACGTCGGGACCGCCGCGCAGCTTCTCGAGATCGGCGCCCGGCGGAATGACGAATTGCGGTATCCCGTCATCGTCAGCGGCGGCGAGGATGTCGAGCGAGTGCGAGTGCACGTAGTCGAGCATGTCCTCGCTCATGATGAGCGTGTGTCCGAACGCGCCGAGATATGTCTGCAGGTCAGTGATGGGTCGACCGGTCTTCGTGTCGGTCAGATGAAAGATGACGTGGCCGTACAAGCCGGCAACAAACGTCGGCGGATCGAACGAGACGCTCGCCGTGAGGTCGTCCACGATTTTCACCGGGTTGGTGTCCGGGATGAGGCGTGCGCTGTCGCTGGCGAGGTCACCAGCATATCCAGCGGTCACGAGCGGGCGTGAGATGAGCTGCGACGCGCCGCCCGAGGGAAGGAAATCCGAGAGCACGGTGTAGTAGCCGGCCTTCGGCAGCGTCACGTCGATCGACCATGTCAGGTCCGGCTGCTGCTGTGGGTGAATGTGCTGGAAGTGCTCCATGTCCTGGCTGATCACGAAGAGGTGATACGGCCGTTCGTGAACGACCTCGAGTGATTTCACGAGCTCGCCGGTTCCGGGATGGCGAATAGAGAAATTCCAGGTGGTCATCTCACCTGGCCGAATCAGGACGGAAGAATCGTAGGGCCGGTCCTTTCGGACCGGCCTGGTACGGAACTCGAGCGCGTAATCGCGCACGTCGAACGGCGTTGCGCGCACGAGCGCCATGCCGCAGCGCGGACACGTGCCGGCGATGTCCAGGGTGTAGTCCGGATGCATCGGACAGACGAAGGCCGTGGTGTCGAGGGCGTTCTGCGCCTGCCGCGCGGTGAGGAATAGACCCGAAAGAAGAAGAAGCGCCGCCGCGCTAGCGATGAGGACTCGTGGCATTGCCTTCGTACGTGCCAGTGCCTGGTCCCGGCAGCTCGTCGCGTCTCGGGCCCGTGTAGCGCGCGACGTGCAGACCGGTGTCGTTGTCGACCCAGTAGATCAGGCCGTCCTTGAACACCGGATATGTCCGCGCCACGCCCTGGGGAATCGTCAGCGCGTGCCCGACTTCGCGCGGATTGTACGGATTCGAAATGTCGATGGCGCGCAGGCCGTGGCCGTACCACGTGGTGAACACGAGATTCTTGAAGACCGTTGGGTTGTGATTCTGTTGCGGCACCCGTCGCCGCTGTGCGCCGTTCGGTTCTGTGGTCGCCTGATCGAGACACTCCTCGACCAGGTTGTCCGGAATGGCGAAGGCGCCAATCATGATCGGCGTCGCTTCCGCTTCCACTGACACCATGCGCGCGTGATTGAGCGGACAGCCACCGTTTTCATCGCTCAACCACACATACGCCGGTCGTCCCTTGGTGTTGCCGCGCACGCGGGCCGGGCGATTGGGCACGAACACTGCGCTATGTGTCCCGGTCGGCTGCGCGTTGACAGGTGGGTAGACGTCGAAGCGGGATCGAGTCAGCAGCACGAGATAGCGGCTGGCCTTCGTCTCGGGCGAGGCATTCGACGCAAGAAAGGCCTTCAAGCCCGGATCGTTGTTCACCACCATATGCACACAGTCGTTGGCGAGCGCCGCAAGCTTCGTCGCATCGATGGCGCCGCCGCTCATGACGATGGTCGAACGTTGATTGCAGCCGGCCGTGCCCGAGGCCAGTTGTGCGTCCGTCGCGCGAGCGATGGCTTCTGAGTCGAGGACGTAGAAACCCGCGGTTGTGCCAGCCACGTACACGCGCTCGCCGTCGTCAGTGACCGACACCGAGTGCAGCCGGTTCTGTTCGCGATTCTGGAAGTTGCCCGCCTGACCGAGTCGATTCTTGGAATCGCTGAAGTCGAGGAACCGGCCGTCGGAGAAGAGACCTGTCGCGTCAGGACGTTCGTCGATTGGCGGGCCGCCGACGTCTTGCAGGGTGAAGCCGGCGAGCATCTTCGCCTTCGGCAGCACGGCTCCGGTGCGCTCATCGGTGACCGCAAGCACGATGAGATCGGGAACGGTCAGGCCTGGACGCTCGGGATCCGGCAGACCGCCGGTCCAGTTCGTCATGTAGACGAGCACGCGATTCGCGTTGGCCGGGTCGTGCCACAGGAAGAACTCGTGAGACTGCGAGTGGAAGTCGGTCACCTCGCTCGAGAACGACGGCAGGCACGTGTTCATGTCGATCTGGTAGGACTGCATCCTGCCGAGCGTGTTGGTGCCGGCATTGCGCACCAGCAGGTAGCGGTCCTCGCCGCTCGACGTCTTGTAGACGAGTGAGCGCAGCTCGCGATCGTCGAAGCCCTGATTGCCTTCCGACATCGCCGGAATCTCGCCGACTTGCACCGGCGGCTGCTTCTCCGGGTTCGCTTGAATCTTGAAAATGTTGATCGCGTGCCGCACACCGGCGCCATTGGCGTGCCCGACGAATAGGCAGTTGCCGGCAATCCCCAGGCCGCGTCCGTCACCGGCACCGTCGAGATCGCCACCCTTCCACCCTCCGGTTGCCGCATCGCGCTCGGATGGCACGGTGACCACCCAGTGCAGGTGGTCGAAGTTTCGGAACAGGTGCAGCTGCTTTTCCAGCTCGAACGCTCCGGCTTTGGCGTCCGCTTCAGACGAGTTGGGATCGATCTGACCTTGGCGGTTGACCCGCACTGACGGCATTTGTGCCAGCGGCGTGTCGAACGTGCTCGGCTGGCATCCGGCGGGATCGTTCGAGTGATCGACGCATTGCTGTTCCATGGAGGCGTCGATGGGCCGCAGCAGCACGGCTGACAGGAACATTGCGCTAACGATCACGCATCGTGACAGTCTCATCCGAGGGAGTATAGTCATGAGCAACTCCCAACTACCAACTCCCGACCTCCAACTAACTCCCAACCACTAACCGTAAAATCCCGTCCAACGGCCCATGGATGTGATCGCCGATCTGCGTTACGCCCTGCGTCTGCTGAGAAAGACTCCGGTCTTCACGATCGCGGCAATTGGAACACTCGCGCTCGGGATCGGCGCCAACACGACGATCTTCTCGCTCGTCCAGACGGTTTTGCTCTATCCGCTGCCGTATCAGGATCCGGATCGGGTCGTGATGGTGTGGGAGGACAACACGCCGGCTGGGTTTCCGCGAAATAGCCCGGCGCCCGGAAACTTCAACGACTGGCGACGCCGCAATCATTCGTTCACCGACATGGCGGCGACACGGTTCGCCTTTGCCACGTTGACGATGGACGGGGCGCCTGAACTGGTGCTGGGTCGTGGGGTCACGCCCAACTTTTTCAACGTGCTCGGCGTACGGCCAGTGCTCGGACGATCGTTCACGCCGGCCGATGATCGCGCTGGTGTAAATGTCGCGGTCATCAGCCATGCCCTGTGGCAGCGACGCTACAGCGGTGACCCTGAGATTGTCGGTCGCACCATTCTGATGAGCGACGTGAAGTTCGAAGTGGTTGGCGTTGCGCCACAATCGTTCGTCTTCATCGATCGCGAGATCGACTACTGGGTTCCCATTCAGCTTCCGCCCGATCAGGTAGACACACGCCGCAGTCACTTCCTCAACGTCGTTGCACGGCTCAAACCGGGAGTATCCGTACAAGCGGCTGATACCGAAATGCGCGAGATCGGGGAGCGGCTCAAGGCGGAGTACCCGCTGACGAATCGCGATCACGGGGCCGTTGTCGTCTCGATGCGTGAGCAGGTGCTTGGCGACACAAGGATTGAGGTCATTGCGCTAGCGATCGCGGCCGCGGCCATCGTGCTGATTGCGTGCGCCAATCTGGCGAGCCTGCTGCTGGCCCGGGCCTCGGTACGACGCGGCGAGTACGCCGTCCGTCTTTCACTCGGTGCGGCACGTGGGCGCCTGGCCAGACAGGTGCTGGTGGAAGCATTGTGTTTGTCGGTGGCGGGTGCTGTGCTGGGTCTGGCGATTCCACTCGTCACGAGCACTCTCATGGAACGCATCGTTCCAGCCGGTCTTCACGGGCTGAACGTCTCGGTGCTCGACTGGCGACTGCTGTCGTTCGCTGGGGCCCTTTCAATCGTCACCGGTGTGCTGTTCAGTCTTGGACCAGCGGTCTCGGCCGCACACGCATCGACGGCGGACGTGCTGCAGCAACATGCCCGCGGCGGCGCCAGCCGATCGACGCGCCGATTCCGCGATGGTCTCGTCGTGCTGCAGGTCGCCGCGACGCTGGTGCTGCTCGTCGGCGCTGGCTTGATGCTGAGAACGCTCGCCAATCTGAACGCCATTGAGCTCGGTTTCAACCCGAACAATCTGCTGACGATGCAGGTGGTGTTGCCGCAGCCGAAGTACGACGAGCCGGCCAAGCGCCTGGCGTTCTACGACCGGGTAATTGCTGAACTCCGGGCCCTTCCGGGCGTGAGCGGTGCCGCATTCGCGTCGACACTTCCGTTTCAGGCGTCAGGCAACACGCGCTTTTTCGCGGTCGAAGGACGACAGCAACGTCCTGGCGACGTGAACGACGCGCTATTCCGAGCCGGAACGGGCGACTATCTGCGGACGCTCGGCGTGACTCTGCTCGAAGGCCGTCTGATCGACGGTCGCGATGGCGCGGACGCGCCGCTGGCTGTTGTCGTCAATGAGACGCTCGTCCAACGCTTCCTCGCGGACGGGCCGGCGCTGGGGCGCCGTATCAAGTACATCGGCGGCCCGAAGAACGACCGAGAGTACACCGTTGTCGGCGTAGTCAAGAACGTGCTCGAACGCGGCTACGAGCAGGACGACAAACCGGGCGTATATGTCTCGTCGGCGCAGGCCGAGGGCGCCGGAGCGAACCTCGTTGTGCGTGTCACGAACGGTAATCCTCTCAGCTATGCGCCAGCCGTCCAACGCGTGATCCGGCAGATCGATCCGGACCAGCCCACGCGTCTGGTTCGCTCGATGACCGAGATCATCAATCTGTCTGTCGGAGATCGTCGCCAGCACACCTCGCTGCTCGTCATGTTCGGTGGACTGGCGATGCTGATCGCAGCGCTCGGTCTCTACGGACTTCTCGCGCAGACGGTTTCGGCACGGGGCCGCGAGATTGGCATCCGCATGGCGCTCGGCGCGACGTGGAGGAGTGTGATGGCCATGGTGATGTCGCGTGGTATGGCGCTGACGGCCGCTGGCCTGGTCATGGGAGCGCTGATTGCCTGGTCGGTCACGCGCGCCATGTCGGCGCTGCTGTACGGCGTGGAGGCTGGCGATCCGTTGACGTTCGTATCGGTGGTGGCGCTGCTGGGTGTTGTTGCGTTAGCGGCATGCGCGATTCCGGCCATCCGCGCATCGCGAGTGGATCCGATGTTGGTCTTACGCGATCAATAATCGCGGCGTGACGCCGAAGGCTGAACTCGAGTCTTTCATCAAGAAGTTCACGCCGGCTGTGGCCGCCGACGCGCGCGCCGCGTTGAAACGGATGCGCAAGCTGGTGCCGGGTGCCGTGGAGCTCGTTTACGACAATTACAATGCCCTGGCGATTGGCTTCGCGCCTTCCGAACGCGCGTCGGAAGCCGTCATGTCGATCGCCGTCTTTCCGCGTTGGGTCACGCTCTGTTTCCTGCAGTGCGGTCCCACGCTCAGGGACCCAAAGCGGCTGCTGAAAGGCACCGGCAGCCGCGTTCGCAGCATCCCGCTCACGTCTGCTGCCGAACTGGATACCGCGCCGATTCGCGCGCTCATCGCCGAAGCGCTCGACCGCGCAACGGTGCCCATCGATACGTCGGCCCGCCGCCGTCTGGTGATTAAATCCATCTCGGCCAAGCAGCGCCCGCGTCGTCCGTCTTAGGAGCACGCCATGGATCTGCAACTGAAAGGCAAAGGCGCGATCGTGACTGCGGCCAGTAAAGGCATCGGAAAAGCCATTGCACTGCGACTGGCGGGCGAAGGCGTCAATCTGGCGATTTGCGCACGCGGCGAGGACGCACTGCGCGCGACCGAGGCCGAGCTGCGTCAGACCGGCGTGACGGTGCTGGCACAAGTGTGTGACGTCGGACAGGCTGATGCGCTCGATCGATTCCTCGACGATGCGAAGAAGGCCCTGGGCTCCGTAGACATCCTGGTCAACAACGCCAGCGCATTCGGGTTGGCCGACGATGAAGCCACGTGGACGGCCAGCGTGAACGTCGATTTGCTGGCCGCCGTTCGCGCGACACGAACGGTAACTCCGTGGATGGCGTCATCCGGCGGCTCTATCATTCAGATCGCCTCGGTGTCTGGCATGGAGGTGTTCTTTGGTGGGTCGGGCACGGCATACGCGTCTGTGAAGGCCGCGCTCATCAGCTATTCGAAGAGTACGGCCGAAGCGCTCGCGCCGCAGAAGATTCGAGTCAACGCCATTGCGCCGGGTTCGATCGAATTTCCCGGCGGCATCTGGGACCGCGTCAAGGGAGGCAACCGGCCCTTGTACGATGCCGTGCTCGGCGGCATTCCGTGGGGGCGAATGGGCAGGCCGGAGGAAGTCGCTGACGCAGTCGTATTCCTCGCATCGCCGCGCGCGAGCTGGATCACGGGCGTATGCCTCGCTGTCGACGGCGGCCAGCATAAGGGCAATTTCTGAATCGCCGCCTGAGCATTGTGATCGTCGTGATCGGCGCCGTTGCTGGCGCCGCGCTGATCGCGCTCTTCAACACAAACGAAGCGGAGATCCGCGCCTGGGTCGAAGAGGATCCACGCACGCGCACACGGGTGGTGTTGTATGCGCTGTCAGTCGTGGTCGCTGGTCCGGTGATCGCGTGCAGTGGCTACTTGTGGTTCGTCGATCGCCGCCGGCCGCTTCGGATCCTGGCAGCAGTGCTGACTGCTGCGGCCTTGGGGCTGGTGTTCTTCCTCTTCCGTCTGGTGAATCTGCTCGAACGCGCTGCGTAGTGTCTTAGAAACGCTGCAGGCGATTAGGAAACAACGGAGCACGTCCGCTCAGCAGACGTGTTCAGCATGTGGCGCCGCCACACCGGAATCGCGGCGATGCCGGCCAGAAACTGCGCCATGAGGTACGCCGGTAGGAACAAGTCGTGGCCATCGACAATGCCCAGAGACAGAACCGAGACGACGCGCGGGGTCAACACGACAAGCCAGATGGCGCTGCACAGCACCGAGACGATCTGAAACAGCAGTACTGCATACGGCACGTGCACAAACAGTAGCCGTTCACGGGCAGCACGCCTCCACTCACGATGGCCCACCAGCCCGAAGATGGCGACGGGCAAGCCCCCAAAGAGCAACAGCAGAAACGCCAAAAAGATCAGGTAGTCGAGCGTCCCACTTTCAGTCGGGAAGATGATGTCGTCGCCCGGCTCGAACTGGGCCGCGTTGGCCTGAAGCGCGGCTTGGACCGTTGAGGCCAGCGTTCCCACGCGAGCGTCGGTCGTCCTGGCTCCTGCATAGACGAAGAGCGCGAGGGCTGAAGCCACGAGTGCGACGAGAAGCTCACGGCGCATGGATCGATCGTAGCAGCGGTGGAGGGGGCGCCGGATCCCTCGTAGTACCATCTTTTCCCATGTACGCACCTTATGTCAGCGAACAGAGTTCATTTGCCGCTATTGGAGCGGCACTCGCAGAGAGCGTCGAAGCGGCGGTGCCGAAGCTGCGTGCAATCAGTGAGGCCCGCGCGGCACAGCCACGCGCGGCGGGGAAGTGGTCGCCGAAGCAGATGATCGGACATCTGATCGACTCCGCCGCCAACAATCACCAGCGTTTCGTTCGTGCGCAGGAAGGCGAGTCCTACACAGGGCCCGGCTACACGCAGGATCACTGGGTGGCGGTTCAGGGTTATCAGGACGCGACCTGGGACGACCTCATTGCCTTGTGGCGCGCCTACAATCGCCATCTGGCGCGCCTCATCGAGCGGATTCCAGAAGAGAAGCGCGGCACGACGTGCACGATCGGCTCTTACGCGCCTACGACGCTCGCGTTCGTGGCCTCGGACTACGTCAATCACCTGCGCCATCACCTCGCCCAGGCCGACGCGTTGCCCGATTGAGTCCGCTCGAAATAGACTCACACAAGAAACAGGAGGCTGGTGAATGACCCGGTGGTTGACCGCGGTGGGTGTGATTGCAGTGTGCGTGGCGCTGGCGCCGTCGCTTGGTGCGCAGTGGCCCTCGTATCCGACGCCGGGAGTTCCGCGAACGCCCGATGGGAAGCCGATCCTGGACGCGCCGACACCGCGGACGCCCGACGGCAAAGTGGATTTTTCGGGAATCTGGCAGCTTCCGGGATTTGGTGGTGGCGGTGGTGGTGCGGCTGGCGGTGGCGCTGGTCGTGGCCGCGGCGCCGGCGCGCCGGCAGCCGCTCCCGCTCCCGATCCGAACGCTATCCCCAGGTCGCAGTTCTTCGAGGTCGCCGGGCGCGGTGCCAACCTTCCGCTGCAGCCGTGGGCCGCTGAGCTGAAGAAGAAGCGGATGGCCAACAACAGCAAGGACAACCCCGACGTCTGGTGTCTGCCAATCGGCCTGATGCAGTACCACAATCATCCGCAGCCGCGGCAGATCGTCCAGACCAAGAACCTGATGCTCATCACCTACGAGTCGAATTACGGTCTGCGCTACATCTACATGGATGGCCGCCCCGCGCCGAACAACGACCCGACACCATGGTGGTTCGGCTACTCACGCGGCTGGTGGGAGGGCAACGATACGCTGGTCGTCGAGACCACGAACTTCCTCGGCGACGAGAGAGCCGGATGGCTCGACGTGAACGGCAGCCCCTACACCGACGCGCTGAAGATGACGGAGCGTTTCCGCCGCCCGAACTTCGGAACGATGGAGATCGACATCACGATCGACGATCCCAAGGCGTACACGAAACCATTCACCGTGCGTGTGAACCACCGCATCATGGTGGACTCGGAGATGATTGAGTTCATCTGCAACGAGAACGAGCGATCGACGCATCACCTCGAACCCCCGGAGTGGATGAAGAAACCGGCAGCGCCCGCGAAATAGATCGTTCGATTCGTTCGGATCGTTCGTAACGTTCGGACCGTTCAGGTTCGACTGGAGAACACAATGCGCAAAAGCCTGTGCGGCGTGGTGTTCCTCATCGGGTGTGCGGCGGTTGTCGGAGCGCAGAGCGGCGCTCCTGCCAAGCCGACGCGGATCAATCGCGCGATCGAGATGCTGGAGAAGGGCCAGCCGATCTACTACACGCAGACCAGCGGCGGCGGCTACGAGGAAGGCAAGAAGCTCGCGCAGACCGCGTCCGACTACATCACCTACGACATGGAGCACGCCGCCTATGACATGGCGTCGCTGCGCGCGTTCATGCGCGGCCTGGTCGATGGCGGGCCGACGCCGACCGGCCATCGCACGCCGGCGGTCATCGTCACGCTGCCGGTGCTCGGCCTCGACGAAGGCAGCATGCGCGCCAACTACTGGGTGATCCACCAGGTACTTGCCGCAGGCGTGCACGGCATCTTGCTCTGCCACACGCGAGTACCGGAGGCGGCGCGCCTGTTCGTCGAGGCGACGCGGTATCCGTTCGCGCCGAAAGTCGCCGGTCTCGATCAGGGAATCCGCGGCAGCGGCAGTCAGGGTTTCGCGGCACAGATCTGGGGAATCCCGCAGAACGAGTATCTGCGCAAGGCCGATCCCTGGCCGCTCAATAAGGAAGGCGAGATTCTGCTCGGCGTGAAGATCGAAGACAGCTACGCGCTTGCCAACGCCGAGAAGACGACGAAGGTGCCGGGGATTGCGTTCGCCGAATGGGGACCCGGTGATATGGGATTCTGGCTGCTCGGCATCCCGCAGCCGGGACAGGACCAGACCAACGCGCCGCCTATGCGCGCGGCACGCGCGCGCGTGCTCAAGGCGACGAAGGACGCAAAGATCTTCTTCCTCAACAGCTGCAACGACAAGAACGTCGTCGAGATGATCAAAGAAGGCGTGATGATTTGTACGGGCGGCTACGAGGTGGGCAGGAAGTTTACGGCGAAGTAGAGGCGGGTCTTTAGACCCGCCTTCAGGGAACGATCAGCGTGCTGCGATCGACCTTGCCGTGCTGCCCGACCATCAGCTCGGGCGCGTAGTTCGACTGCTGGCACTGGTACTCGAAGAGCTCGGTGCCGTCTTCCCAGCGCAGCGTCATGGCGCCGGACCACGGCTTGGTGTAGGCGCCGGGATCGTCCACCGTCAGTTCGTACTTCAGCGCCGCGGCATCGGTGCGCGTCAGCCGCTCGATGGTGTGCAGCTTGTCGGTGTGGGGGAGACCGTCGCGGTCCATCCAGAATCCTTCGTTGAACCCAACCGTGTCGATGATCAGCGTGTCGCCTTCCCACCAGCCAATCGAATGACCGTAGAACGTCGGTGAGAAGTTCGCCGGATGCGTGCGGCCGTCCAGATACACCGTGCGGTAGGTGTGTGGACCGCCAATGTCGAAGATGAAGACGCGCTCGAGCTCAGGGAGCTCGACGATCTCGACGCCATACGGCGTCAGGAATTGACGCGCGACGCCGGACGGCTTGCACCGCGTGTGCGGTTCGAGCTCGTTGTTCTGCCTGTCCTCGAGGAGCGCCTTCGCCCACGGCTGGAACGGCGCGTCCTTCAGCCCCAGTGGATTCGCGACGACCGCGCCCGGGAGCCACACGCCCTTCTCCTTCGGCGTCGCCCCACTGAGGATCACGCGACCAGCGGCGTTGCGCGGCGCCGGCTTCGCTGGCCCCGCCTGTCGTCCGCGGCCTCCGCCTCCCTGACGTCCTGCGCCGCCCCCGGCGCGACCTTCAGGCACGCCGACTTGCACGCTCGGCCGCTCCGGCGCCGGCTGCTGTGGCTGCTGGCCGACAATCGAGTCGCCGAGCAGCGGGAACAGAAACAGTGCGGCAGCGGCAACGGTGGCGAGGCTGTGGCTGTTACGCATGGACGCCCTCAGGGAATGATCGGGCTGCGACGATCGACCGAGTCATTCGAGCCGACCATCAGTTCGTGCGCGTAGTTCATCTGCTGACACACGTATTCGAACAAGTCCACGTTGCCGTCGTGGCGCAGCTGGAATGCGCTCTTCCACGGCTTCGTGTACGCGCCCGGATCGTCGATGAGCACCTCGTACTGCATCGTCGCTTCGTCGGTTCGCGTGAAACGCTCAATGGTGTGCAGCCGCTCGGTGTGCGGCGAGCCGCGGCGATCGAGCCAGAAGCCTTCATTGAAGCCGATCGTATCGACGACGAGCGTGTCGTCTTCCCACCAACCGATGGAGTGGCCGTAGTAGCTGGGCGAGAGCTTGGCCGGATGCGTGCGGCCGTCCGTGTAGATCGTGCGGTAGGTGTGCGGTCCGCCGATGTCGAAGATGAAGATGCGCTGAAGTTCCTGGAGCTCGACGAACTCGACGCCGTAGGGTGTGAGGAAGGGACGCGTCACGCCTGACGGCTTGCAGCGGGTATGTGGCTCGAGCTCGTTGATCTCACGATCGGCGAGGACGCCGCGAGCCCACGGCTGAAAGGGGATGTCCTTGACGTTGGCGTCGGTGACGGGGGCGCCGCCTGGCAGCCAGACGCCGTTGCGTTCCTTCGCGGTCGCACCGCCAAGCAGCACGCGTCCGTCAGTGGAACGTGGCGCGGGCCGCGCCGGACCGGTCGCACGTCCGCGGCCGCCCTGACGTCCGCCACCGCCCGCACGCCCGTCAGGTACGCCGACTTGAACACCGGGACGCTGCAGCTGCTGTGCAGTCTGCTGTTGTTGCCCCAGCAGCGGCACCGCAAGACAGAACACCACACCTGCGGTGAGCGGGAGATGTCGCATATAAGAAAAGGGGCCACCTTGCGGTGGCCCCTCGATCGAACGGGGTGTATTAGTTCTGGTTGTCGCCGCCCTGGCTCGACGCCGCATCGAGCGTCTCACCGGGTCGTCCACCGGTCTTCGTCATCGTGACCTGGCGGGCATTCATCCTGTTGCTGCCGTTCTTCGCCCGCGAGCCGACGACAGTGACCTCTTCGCCGATCTTCAACGTCTCACGCCGCCAGCCGCGACGCTGCAGACCGTGCGGCGGGCCCATCTCAGCGCCCCAGTTGGTGACTTCGCCGGTCTTCTCATCCTTCACGTTCACGTAGAACCACACGTGCGGATTCGTCCATTCGACTTTCGTGACGATGCCCTTGAGCGTGATTGGCTTGTTGGCGTCGAACTCCGCCGCAAAGGAGTGGTGGGCGGCAATCCTACCCGCGCCAAGCAGGACACCAACGACTATCAGACCGCCCAGTATGTACGCTCTCATCTCGTGCCTCCCTAACCAGACGTAAGGGCGACGCATCCGTCGCACCCACAATATATACCGCTACGGTCTGTTCTCCTGACATAAATGCCGCGGCAACTCCTCACCGGCGACCCAGTGAAGCGTCCAGCCGCTGGACCACGGCCGCGTGTAAGCGCCGGTGTCCTCGACGGTCACCTCGTACTTCAACGTGTCAAAGTCGGGCCGCGAGAACTTCTCGACGAGCCGCAGCTGCTCGGTGTGCGGCAGGCCGCCGTTGGTGAACCAGAAGTCCTCGTTGAACCCCCGTGTATCGACCTCGAGCACGTCACCCACCCATTTTCCCACCGAACGGCCGTAATAGAGCGGGTTATCGTCATCGCCCCCGACCTGTCCCGCATGCGTGCGTCCGTCGAGGTAGATGATGCGGTAATTGCTGTTTCCGCCGCCAATTAGGACGAAAACGCGCTGCCGCTCGCGGTCTTCAACGAATTGCACACCGTAGGGCAGCTGGAACTGACGCGGTCCGCCGGGCGGTTTGCAGTTCAAATACGTCGGATCGTCCTGAAGAAACCGGCTCTGACGGTTGCGATAGAGCGCCAGCGCCCAGGGCTGCATCGGTGCGACTTTTCCCGCATCGGCGATGTTGGCGAGCAGTCCCCACTGATCCATCTTCACGTTCGCGCCGCCCTCCTGAAGAACCGTCGTCGTGGGATAGCCCCAGTAGCCCTGCACGCCGCCCGGGATCGGTCCGAGTCGCGGCTGTTTGCTGTCCGCCCAACGCGGCGTCGGCCGCTTTTCGAGCGGCTCAGGTGGCAGCTTCGGCGTGAACTTCAGCACCTGGCGGCCGGAGGCCGACAGCATGATCGAGTTGCCCCACACCTGGCGGCTGTCGTTGCGCGCGCGGATGCCGCGCACCGTGACCTGGTCGCCTGGTTGCAGCGTGTCGCGGTTCCAGCCGTTGGTTTCCAGATCGATCGGGCTCTCGATCTCGACGGCCCAGTTGAGCACTTCGCCTTTCGTGTCCTTGACGTTCAGGAACACGTGCACGTGTGGATTACGCCAGTCCACGAGTGTCACGACGCCGGTGAGCGTCGTGGGTTTCTTGTCGTCGAACTTCGCGGAGAGCGCGTGATGTGCGATGCCGGTGGTTGACGCCAGCAGCAGCACGGCTCCCGTGCAGGTGAGCAGAGTACGGAGGTTCTTCATCGCTACTGCCTGCTGATCTTGAACGCGCCGCTCTCGCCGCGGCCCTTCCAGGTTCCGGTGATCGAGCGGTTGTGGAAGGCGAGTCCCTCGATCTTGCCGTCGATCACGTAGGTGATTGGCCCGGACTTGTCCTTCGTCTCCGCCTCGAGGTGCACCAGCCAGCCCTCGGGGTTGAGCGTGGCGTTCTTGATCGGAATGTTGTCGGTGCCGGGATTGATCATGCCGCTGATCGTCTTCCCGTCCCAGTTCATGATGACCAGGATGTCGTTACTGTGAATTTTGCTCGGGCCCCAAGTGCCGAGCCACGACCCCTTCAAGGGGTGGCCTTCCTGCGCGATCGTAGGCGCGCTCAGGCAGACAACGGACAGAGTTACGAGGACGATCAAGGATCGCATCAATGGGCTCCTTCAGGAGGTCCGTCGCATAAGCGGGGTCTCTCCGTAGGCCGCAAGCGTAAGCCATACACGAAAGCGTGTTCAAGCGGGAAACGGATTAGCGGCGTGCCGCCTGTTTTCAGTGTGAATTACGCCGTCGGCTCGCGGCGCGTTGCTTGCACCGGCCCTGGGCGTGACCCGGTCCGTCCTGAGTGCCCCGGTTGTCTGGTTGCTCGTTCTGGCAACGGCCTGCGCGACGCCGGCCAGCCCGACCGAAGTGGTCGAGCCTGCCCCCGGCGGCGGACCCTCCGCCATTGCGAGCACGCTCGTGCAGATGACGAACGCCGAGCGCTCGAATGCGGGCCTGCCGACGCTGCGCGCCAGCTCACGGCTGATGGAGGCGGCGCAGCTCCACGCCGATCAGATGGCGCGTCTCGGCCGTCTCGAGCACGTCCTCTCCGGCTCGCAGTATCCCCGTCCGGAGGACCGGCTCGCCGCTGCCGGCTATCAGTGGTCGTCCTATGCCGAGAACATCGCGATGGGACAGAGCACGGCGGCCGCGGCGATGGACTCGTGGATGCACTCCTCCGGTCACCGCGCCAACATCCTGAGCACCAGCAACACCGAGATCGGCATCGGCTTCGTCCGCGACTCGGCTGGCCGGCCGTACTACGTCCAGGTGTTCGGAAGGCCTCGGTAGTCTCCGGTCTCAGGTCTCCGGTCTACGGACCAAAGACCGAAGACCAAAGATCAAAGACCAAAGACAACCGCCAAGACCGTCGTATCATTCGCGCCGAAGGAGCGAATGATGACGATTACCCGCGTGGGCCCTCTCTCGGTCGCCAAGGTTGCTGGCCTGTTGTATGTGGTGATTGGCTTGATTGCCGGCGGGTTGTTCTCGCTCATCGCAATCGGAGGCGCGGCCTTTGGCGCTGCTGCCGGCGACGACAACGCGATGTACGGCGCGCTCTTCGGCGTGGGCGCGATCATCCTGCTGCCGATCTGCTACGGCATCCTTGGCTTCATCGGCTCGCTGATCATGGCGTGGCTCTTCAACGTCGCCGCCAGCATGGTCGGCGGAATCGAAGTTGATGCGAGATAACGGCGA